>Ga0114974_10000016_pt1 | contig 141783 bp, 126 predicted proteins | sample S_130206_EF_Meta_FD_87318 | JGI IMG/M metagenome (GOLD analysis project Ga0114974, IMG submission 87318) | Freshwater microbial communities from Lake Simoncouche, Canada to study carbon cycling - S_130206_EF_MetaG | ecosystem: Environmental > Aquatic > Freshwater > Lake | place: Lake...
ACTCCGCACCTTGCCCCACGCTCACTTCGTCAATCGGCGGAGCTCGATCTTGCGGAACCAGACGGGTTGGCCTTCGGCTTGGAGGGCGATGTGGCCAGAGCTGAGCTGGAGGTCCGCGCCGGCGTCGAGGAGGTCGGTCGCGGGCGAGATGTGGTTGCGCGGGTCGAGCTGCGGGCGCTGGTAGCGGAGGACTTCGACGCCATTGACGCGATGGATGATCTCATCGTTGCCGCGGACCTCGGCCTCGATCTGCACCCACTGCTCGGGCGGGAAGGTCGGCGACTTGGACTGAATGATGTGCTGGGTGACGAGTTTGCCCTCGAGCTCGAGATTGGTGCCGGGGGTGCAGACGCACGCGGTGGGGCGCGGGCCCTTGCCTTCGTCGGCGAGAAACTGGAACTCCAGGCTACTCGGGAAGCCTTGGTCGAGGCGCATGCTCTGCGGGGTCTGGGCGTGGATCATCACGCCACTGTTGAGGTTCACGTACTTGGGGGCGTCGGCCATCATCTTGCCGACGAAACGGTATTCCATCCGCAGGACGTAGTGCGAGTAGGCGAGGTTCGTGAAGAGATGGCCGAACTTCTGGTCGAACTTCGGGTAGCCGTCGTACGAGACCTTGATCATGCCGTCCTCGACCCGGAAGGTGTTCGCGTAGTTCTCGCCCAAGGGGTGCTTGGCGATTTTCGGCGTCCAGCCCGAGAGGTCCTTGCCATTGAAGAGCGGGCACCACTTCGGTTCCTCCTCCGCGGCGGCGAGAGTGGCGATGGTCAAGGCGAGCAGGGGCAGGCGGCGCATGCGGCACACTAAGCTCAAACAATCAGCAGACAAGCCTGTGCATCTCATCGCGAGGCCGGGCTGATCGGTAGACAGTTGAACCGTTGATCGGTTGACCAGTTGGTCGGAGACCCAAAGACAGGCTGGCCAGCTGGCCTGCTCAGCCAACCATCGACTCAGCACTCTGCACTCGATCCAGCACTCGATTCAGCCCTCCCCCGTCTCCCCCATCCCCCTCCCTCACTTCGCCTTCTCGAAGGGCTTCTCAATCGGGACGACGACCGGGGCGATGACGGACTTCCAGACGGCATAGCCGGCCGGGACCATATGGATGTCACCTGGCTTGAATAGCTCCTCCTTCGGCTTGCCATCGGCGCCGAGGAGCGGGGTGGTCGTGTCGATGAACTTCATCCAGGGCTGCGTGGCGCACTCGGTACGGAGTAGCTCATTGAGGTGCTTAAGCTCGTCGAACTTATCGAAGCGCTTGCCGGGACTGGGTACGATGCCGAGCACGTAGAGACGAGCCTCAGGTAGCCCAGCATGCAGCTTGCGATGGATTTTCTGGAAACTCGCGAGCACGGCCTCAGGTTTGGCTCCAGCGTTGATGTCGTTACTACCCTCGTAAAGAATCACGGCTCGGGGTTTGAAGGCGATTGCGAGGTTGTCGATGAAGTACTCCTCGGCCTGCGTCATGCGACTGCCACCGATGCCGTAGTTATAGACCGTCAGGGGTGCGAGATCCTCCTTCACCCCTTTCCACAACTGCATATGCGAGCTACCGATGCAGATGACGGCCCCGGGCGCCGGCGGGTCCTTCCGTGCAGCGGCGAGAGTCTTCTGATAGAGCGCGAGAACCTTGGAGGGGGCAGATTTGTCCGTCAGCACCTCGTCCGCAGCGAGCGCACCGGCGACCGAAAGGCCAAGGGCAAGCAGGGCACGGTAAAGCTTGGCGGTCACTTCGCCTCCTTCGCCTTTTTACCCTTCTTCTTTTCTTCCTTGTTGCCACTGCGACCAGAACCGTCGCCGACTTCATCCTTGAAACCGGTGGCGGGACTGAGGCCGGCCAACGCGGCGGCAAGACGCTCGCGGGCCGCCAAGGCGGCCGAATCCTTGGTGTCGGCGGCGACGGCAACCTCCTTGAAGGGCGCGTCCTTCATATCATAAAGGGTACCCGATTGGTCGAGCTTCCAGCCAGCCTCGCGGACATAGAAGTTATTGCTGAGTTGGCAATAGGCCCAGGTGCGGGGCGAGGTCGTCTCGCCCTTGAACTGGGAAACGAGGCTGCGCCCATCGATCACGCGGCCAGCCGGCAGCAATGCGCCCGCAAGCTCCGCAAACGTCGGCAAAAGGTCGCTGGCGTCGGCGACGTTGGCGTTGACCTTCCCCGCCGGAGTCACCCCGGGCCAGGTGGCGAAGAACGGCACGAGACCGCCGCCTTCTTTCATCGAGCCCTTCTCGCCTTCGAGGCGCTTGCCGCCGATGGTCGCCTCCGGGGCATTGGCCTTCGCCGTCCCATTGTCTCCCATGAAGACAATCACGGTGTTCTCGCGCAGTTTCATCCGGTCGAGCTCGCCCATCAGCTTCCCCACGAGCTTATCCATGTAGCTGACGTTGTCGTCGTAATGACGGCGACGGCGGGCCTCGGCCGTCTCGCCCGGAGGATTCGGCGCGCTATCCGGCGTCGGCAGGATCTCGCCGTGCACGTGCGACATCGAGTAATAGAGGAAGAACGGCCCGTGGCGATGCGCCTCCAGCCAGGCCGTCGCGTCCTTGTGCAGCAGGTCCGGGATATACTCGTCGTCCTTCACCTTGATGGTCTTGCCGTCGATGACATAGCTATCGGGATCCCCGCGCACCTGCCCGCCCTCGGACATCGGCTTGGCGACCTTGCTGTTCCAATACATGCCGCTCCCCTTGAAATGGAAGTCATGGTCGAAACCCCATTCGGCCGGATCACCCGAAGGCGAAAGCTGGCCCCACTTGCCAATTAACGCCGTGGCGTAGCCGACCTGCTTGAGTACCGTGGGAATCATCCGTTCAGCCTTCTCGCCCGTGCGGATGATCGTCTTGCAAGCATCCTGGCTGACGGCGCCGGTGCGGAAGGCGTAGCGGCCGGTCAGAATCAAAGCCCGCGAAGGGCCGCAGAGCGGCGCGGTGTAGAAACGGGTGAAACGCACGCCGGCCTTGGCCAACGCATCGATGTTCGGGGTCTTGTAGCGGTCGGATCCATTGCAGCCCAGCTCGGCGAAGCCCAGGTCGTCGGCCAAGATGAAGATGATGTTCGGCTTCGCGGCCGGCGTCGCTGGCGCGGCACCGCATGCGGCGCCGAGACCGAGCAAGGCGAAGACTAAGAGGAGGTGGCGGGCTTTCATAAAAGGGTGGCTTGGGGGATAAAGGCGGGCTTCGGGGATTCAACCCCTCAAATCTCCGAAAAATGCGGAGAATATAACCGCCTAAGCAATAACCGCTCGCCTCCCCTCAGGCCCAGGGCCCAAATGACCCCATGACCTGTCCGGCCAACCCTGCCGACCGCCACCCCCTTGCCCGTCGACTCTTCGTTCTGGTACTACTGGGGCTTGCCGTCTCGGCTCCCGCCGAAGTGTCCCTGCCCGGCATCGCCCAGGCCAAGCTCGAGCCCGCCGCCAAAGGCCGTCTGTTGCTCGAGGAACTGAACTGCGTGGCCTGCCACCGCTCAACCGACGAGGCCAAGGCTGCCTCAAAGCAGGCGCCACGGCTCGCCGACGTGGCGAACCGCCTGAACCCCCACTACCTGGCGACGTTCATCCGCGACCCGCACGCGGTCAAACCCGGCACGACCATGCCGGCGCCGCTGGCCGGACTCACCGAGTCCGAACGCACGAGCGCGGCCGAAGAGATTTCCCAGTTCCTGCTTTCCACGAAAACTTCCCTCTTCGCCCCAGAAGCACCGGACGCCGTCGCTGCCGCCCAAGGCGAGAAACTCTTCCAGGCCCGCGGTTGCGCGGCGTGCCACTCACCCCGCGACGCCCAAGGCCGGGAGACGCTGGCGGCGACCTCCGTTCCCCTCGGGGCGCTGGAAGGGAAATTCAGTTTCCGCAGCCTGGTGGACTTCCTTCGCCAGCCGCACCTCAGCCGCCCGTCGCTGCGCATGCCCGACCTCCGCCTGCCGGCCCGCGAACTGGAATGCATCGCCCACTACCTGCTTCGCGACACGGTGGTGCCAGGCCACCTTAATTACACGATGTATCGCGGCCAGGTCTGGGAAGGCATCGGCCACGAGGCGGTCGAACCGGAGCGCGCCGGCCTCACGGCGGACTTCACGCTGGCGAACCTGGACCGCATCCACCACCACCTGGCGGTGCGCTTCGAAGGCTGGATCAACCTCCCCGCCGACGGAGACTACACCTTCTCCCTGAAAGCCAACGGGGCCACGCTGACGGTGGACGGTAAGGAAGTCGTGGCGCTGGCACCCAAGGATCGCCGCGGACCTCAGGCGATCGAAGGCAAGGCCACCCTCGCGGCCGGTTGGCGCAAGCTGCGGCTGGATTATTACCACACGGGGCGGGAGCCCTCCCTTGCATTTAATCTCGCCGGCCCCGGCTTCCCGCGCGGCCCCATCCCCTCGACAATGCTGTCCGTATCCGACCGCCCCATCGCGCCGTTCCGTGCGCCGACGCTCGACCCGACGGTGGTCGCCCGCGGGCGTGAGCGTTTCGCCCAGCTGGGTTGCGCCCGTTGCCATGACGACCTGGGCGTGAATTCCCCCGAGGCGACCCCGCTCGCCAAACTGAATCCTGAGCAAGGCTGCTTAGCCATCAACGCCAGCCAAGGGGTGCGCTTCGACCTCTCCGCGGAACAGCGCGGATGGATCGTGGCGGCCTTGCGCGCCACGCCCGCGCCGACCGCCTCGCCCGAGGCGACCCTCCATGGCGAGCTCGCGCGTTTGAACTGCCTCGCTTGCCATGAGCGGCGCGAGCTCGGCGGGATCCCGCCGGCCCGCAACGCGCTCTTCACCGGCACGGCCCCAGCCCTCGGGGACCAAGGCCGCCTGCCCCCTCCGCTCTCGGACGTCGGGGCCAAGCTCACCCCGGCCGCCCTGGAAGCCGCCTTGCTCCAAGGCCACCGTCAGCGTCCGTACGTCGATGCGGCGATGCCGCAGTTCGGCGAGGCCAACGTGCGCCGGCTGATCGCGCTGTTCGCCGAAGTGGATCACCTCGAGACGGTCAAGCCGCCGATCATCGCGAACCTCCAGGAGTCGCGGAACGCCGGCTACGAGATGGTCGGCTCGAAGGGCTTCAGCTGCATCGCCTGCCATGATTTCAACGGGCAGAAATCCGCCGGCGCCGGGGCGCTCGACCTCGTCAACCTCACCCAGCGACTCCAGAAGAACTGGTTCCACCTCTACATGCGTTCGCCGCAACGCTTCCACCCGGGCATCATCATGCCAAACTACTGGCCCGGCGGGCAATCGCTCCGACCCGATGTCCTGGGCGGCGACACGGACCAGCAGATTGAGGCCCTCTGGCGCTACCTCGAGACCGGCAAGCAAGCCAAGAATCCCGCGGGGCTTTCCCGCCAGTCCAAGGAGCTACGCGTCACGGACGTCGCCGAAATCGCCCGAGGCCGCAGCAGTATCGGCTACCGCGGCCTCGCCGTGGGCTACCCCCGCCGGATCAGCCTCGCCTTTGACACCGAGGAGATGGCGCTTCGCCAGCTCTGGAAGGGCGAGTTCGCCAACGTGGACCTAGGGTCCTTCCAGCCGCGGGCCCTGGACACGATGGCGTCCCTGCCGGCGGGCGTGCCGTTCCATCGACTGAAGTCGCTGGAAGACAACTGGCCGGCGAAGGGCAAGACCACCTTCGGCTTCCCGCAAAACCTCGGCTACCAGTTCCGCGGCTACGACCTGGATGCGGCCCGGCGCCCCACCTTCCATTACGAGTACGGCGAGGTGAAGGTGGACGATCGCTTTGAAGATATGGTCGACGCGGCGGGCGTGGCCTTCTTCCGCCGGACCCTGCGCCTGACGGCGCCGGCGGGCACGACCCCCTTCACCTTCCGCGTCGCGGCCGGCACGAAGGTCAGCGCCACCGGCCAGCAGGCCTATGCGGCCGATAAATTAAGGGTGCGACTCATCGCGTCACCCGCCGCCGTCATGCGCGAGGGCGAGCTATTGATCCCGCTCACGCTGCCCGCCGGCACCACCACCCTCACCCTCGACTACCAATGGTAATGCGCCGACTTTGCCTCGCCCTGGCGGCCTTCGCCCTGCCCCCCTCACTCCCCGCCGAGGACCTCGGTGCGATGTGGGGTACCGCCGCCGCGGAAGCGAAGTTCTACCCGGTCGTGAACATCCCGATCCCGACCACCGTGCCACTGCGACCGGGCGGCCTTGAAGTCCTGCCAGATGGCCGCCTCGCCGTCGGCACGCGGCGCGGTGACATCTACTTCGTGACCGGGGCGTTCGCGACGCCCCCGAAGCCGGAATACCACCTGTTCGCGACGGGGCAGGACGAGATCTTCTCCCTGGCTTGGCGCGACGGGGCGATGATCTCGACGTCCTTCGGCGAAGTGACGCGCATCCGCGACCTCGACGGCGATGGTGTGGCCGATCGCTACGAGACGCTCTCGAATAATTGGGGCTACGCCGAAGGGCATGAGTTCGCCTTCGCGTCCAAGCCCGACACGGAAGGCAATGTGTGGATCGCGCTTGGCCTAAGCGGCTCCTACGAATCGCATAACCTCTTCCGCGGCTGGGCGGTGAAAGTCACCCCGGACGGACGGATGATTCCGGTGTGCAGCGGGCTGCGCAGCCCCGGCGGCGTCGCCGCCAACGCCCAAGGCGCGATGTTCGTCATCGAAAGCCAAGGCCCTTGGAACGGCAGCTGCTCCCTCAAGCACCTCAAGCCCGGTGGGTTTCTCGGACACCCGGCGAGCTACAACTGGTACCCCTACACCGCCGATCTCAAGGCGCCGGTAAAGCCCAACAGCAACTCTCGGCTGACCGTTGAGCGGGCCCGCGTGGCCGAGCTGGTCCCGCCCGCAGTGCGCTTCCCCTACATCAAGATGGGTCGCTCGATCTCGGGCTTCCGCCTCGACACCACCGGCGGCAAGTTCGGTCCGTTCTCCGGTCAGTTCTTCCTCGGCGACTACACCCTGAGCATCGTCCTCCGCGCCACGACCGAACAGGTCAACGGCGTCTGGCAGGGGGCCTGCTACCCGTTCCGCGAAGGCCTCGCCACCGGCCTGATGAACGTCGAATTCTCCCCGCAAGGCCAGTTGGTCGTCGGGGGCTTCACCACGAACACCCAATGGCCCGTGCGCGGCACGGAGCCCTTCGCCCTGCAACGGCTCGACTGGAGCGGCCTCACGCCCTTCGAGGTGAAGGAAATCAATATCCGCCCCGATGGCTTCCTCCTGACCTTCACCCTGCCCGTCGATCCCGCGGTCGCGGCCGATCCCGCGAACTACGCGGTCTCGACCTACACCCACGTCTACCAGGGCGGCTACGGCAGCCCGGAGGTCGACCAGACCGAGCCGCGCGTCCTCAAGGCCGTGCCCTCCGCCGACGGCCTCTCCGTCCGCCTGACGCTCGCGAAGATCGAGCTCGGCCACATCCATGAGTTCGACTTCGCCAAGGTCCGCGGCCGCGATGGCGCGCCGCTGCTGCACACGAAGGCCTACTACACGGTCAACGAGATCCCGACGAAATAACCGCTTCCTTTCATGCCCCGACGTTTCCTCGCGCTCCTTCCGCTCTTGTCACTGGCGGCCTTCGGCCACCCCGTGCCCGACAACCCGCAATGGCTCACCTACGCCGGCGGTGAGGGCCCCGGCAAAGGCAAGCACATCGTGCTCATCGCCGCCGATCAGGAATACCGCAGCGAGCAGTCCATGCCGATGCTGGCGAAGGTACTCAGCACGCACCACGGGTTCGATTGCACGGTACTCTTCGCGGTGAACGACCAAGGTTTGGCCGACCCGACCATGCCGGTCTACCCGGAGAAAGGTAAGGAGAAGGAATTCAAGACGCACCATATTCCCGGGCTGGAGCACCTCGCCTCCGCCGACCAGGTCATCTTCTTCTGCCGGCTGCTGACGTTACCGATGTCCGAGCGCGAGCAGATCGTGAAGTACGTCGACTCCGGCAAGCCGTTCATCGCCCTGCGTACGGCGAACCACGGCTTCCACGCCGCCCTCCCCTATAAGATTGATGGCAAGCAGGTGAACTGGGGCGATGACATGCTCGGCGGCAGCTTCCGTGGGCACCATGGCCGCTACCATGCCGACTCGACCCGAGGCATCTTCGTCGAGGCGCAGAAGGAGCACCCGATCCTCCGCGGCGTCACCGACGTCTGGGGCAACTCCGACGTCTACCGTACTTACAAAGAAGGCGGCAGCTTGCCCGCCGGGTGCACCGCGCTCGTCTGGGGACAGCCGCTCATGGGCCGGCAGCACGACGACCCGCCGAACCCCAAGCTGGAGCCGCTCCCGGTAGCTTGGTTCAAGACCTGGCACACCAGCGGCGGGCTCGATGCGCGCGTGTTCCAATGCACGATGGGGAGCGGCGACGACTTCCGCAGCGCCGGCCTGCGCCGCCTGGTGATCAACGCCGCCTATTGGGGCATGGGGATGGAGTCCGTGATTTCCCCCACGCGCTCGGTCGAGACCGTCGGTCCCTACGAACCGCTGCGCACCGGGTTTGATTACCAGCGGCTCGGCGTCACACCCAAGCCGGTGTCGGCCTACCGCTGAGTAGCCGACCGACCTGGCATTTTATTTTAAAATCCTTGTGCAAGGACCCAGGTCCGCCAAGGTGCCAGCTCTATGCCTTTGCTCGCCTGGCTCGTCTTCGCCGCCCTTTCACCGAACCCGGCCCCCGTCCCCGCCGCCCCGGCGCCCAACCAAGGCAACTACGCGAGCTTCGTCGCTAGCCGCACGGCGCTCCAGACGCGGCACTCGACCACCCAAGGCAAAATCTACGCGGACCCAGCGAAGGCGCCTGACGTCGCCCACCGCGACATGGCCAAGATCATTGAAGAAACCGCCACGCTCAAGGCCGCGGTGATTCTCTTTGAGCGCGAACGGGCGCTCTACTGGAATAACCCCGGCTATTGGCGCAGCTACTGGGACCGTGGGCCTGGCGCCCATTTCATCGTGATGAAACTCTTGGCCAAACTCGACGCCCTCGCCGCCCTGCCGCCGACCGGCGACGCCCCCTACACCCGCGTGGACCTCAACACCGTCCAGAAGACGTTGGACGGCTGCCGAGAGGCGCTGGACCTCGACCGGCAACTGCAGCTCGCCGCCCAGTCGATCCGGTAGCAACCTGCCGCGACCGCGGCGAGAGCTGAGGGAAGTCCTTTGATTCCGTCGCTTTACAGAACAGGGAACTGGCCTAGGGTGAGCCTACCCTATGAGACCCGCCCTGCTCATCGCCTGGCTGATGTTCGGCCTGGCTGACCTTGCCGCCGCCGAGCCGACGAAGCCCAACATCCTCTTCCTCATCACCGACCAACACATGGCGGATGCCTTGAGTTGTGCGGGTAATCCCTACGTCAAGACGCCTAACCTCGACAAGTTGGCGGCCCGCGGGGTGCGCTTCACGCGAAACTATGTCGCCAACCCGCTCTGCGTCCCCTCGCGAGCCAGCCTCTTTTCCTCGCGCATGCCGCACGAGCTCGGCATCTACGGGAACACCCTCGGTACCGACCTTGCGGGCAAGGGCGTGCCGACCATGGGAGAGCTCATGCGCACCGGAGGCTACGAGACGTACTACGCCGGCAAGTGGCATGTGCACGAAGCCTTCCCGGGCTACGCCACCGTCGCCAAGCGCCGGACCTTACCCGGCTTCGAGTTGTTACCCATGGAGGGCGGCAAGGATCCCCGGGCGGGCGACAAGAAGACCGAACAGAAGTCCCCGCAGTGCGACCCCTTTGTCGCGATGGCGGCCGTGAAATTCCTCGAAGCAAAACACCCCAAGCCGTTCCTCCTGACGGTCTCATTACTCAACCCCCACGACATCTGCGAGTTCCCCTACTTTGAAGGCTTCAAGACGATGCTACCCGCCGATGAGTCAGGATTACCCCCGCTTCGACCCAACGCGCAAGACACCACCGTGGTACCCTCCGTGCTGCATTCGGAGAAGGAAAACCGCGGGGCGTGGGCCTACGGGCGCTGGACCGAACGGCAGTGGCGCCAATACCAGTGGGTCTACTACCGACTCGTCGAGTCGTCCGACCGCCTCCTGGGACAGGTCATCGATGCGCTGGAGCGGTCCGCATTCAAGGACAACACGCTCATCGTCTTCACCTCGGATCACGGCGAGATGCTGGGCTCCCACCGGCTCATCTCCAAAGAGAAGCTCTACGAGGAGTCCGCCCGCGTGCCGCTCATCTTCGCCCTGCCAGGCAAAACCGGCGCCGTGAACACGCAAAGCCTGACGAGTGGCCTCGACCTGATGCCGACCTTCCTCGACTTCGCCGGCGTGCCCCGGCCGGTGGAATTACGGGGGCACAGCCTCCGACCGCTGCTCGAAGACCAAGCCTACCAAGAGCCCGCCTTCGTCCCCGCCGAATCGTTTGACCCCGAGGCGCGCATGATCCGCACCAGCCGCTACAAGTACATCAAGTACACCTACGGCGAGAACACCGAGCAGTTCTTCGACCTCGACCAGGATCCCCACGAACGGCGGAACCTGATCGCCCAACCCGAGCTGGTGGCGGAGATTGAACGTCACCGTGCGCTCCTCGCCAAGTGGATGGCCGACACCAAGGATGAATTCAAGAAGGGCTCCGAGACCCTCGCCCAAATCAAGGCACGCGAGGAATCGGACGAGGACGGTAAAGCCAAGGCCAAGAAAAAGTAGGCCGGCCGGAGGCCCACCCCGTGCGACGGCTTGCAGGCCACCGCTCCCTCGACACAGTGGCGGGCTCATGGCCAACCCAAGCGCAAGCGAACTCCTGAACAAAGCCCTCGCCACGGCGGCGACTGGCGATGTGACCGCGACGAAGGCCGACTTCGACAAGGCGATGAAAGCGGCGGAGTTCGGCGATGGCGGTACGCTCGACCACGTGATGCATGCCTATGCGGCCTACTTGCGGGCGCAGCGGGAGTTCCCGAAGGCGATCCAACTGAACCGCATGCGACTCGACCTGCGACGCCTCGCCAAACGGGAGGAGCCCGGCCTGATCGTGGACGGCATCCTCGACCTGGCGATCACGCTGCGCGGGGCCGGCGAGAACCTCGAGGCGGAGGCTTTGCTGCATGAGGCCATCGCCATGGCCGAGGCTTCACCGATGCCATCGGCGCTGGTGGCGAACGCGTTAATCTACCTCAGCATGCATCACTTGGAGCGCAAGGAGTTCGCCAAGGAGCTGGCGTTGCTCGAGCGCGCATTGAAGGCCCGAGAGGCGGACCCAACCTGCCCTCCCGCCGAGTTGGCCCTCACCCGCGACCAAACCGCCAAGGCCTACCTGCGCACCAAGGATTTCCCCCGCGCCCGCGACCTTTTGAGCCAAGCCCTACCGGTGCTCGACACGACGCCGCAGTTCGACCTCGACCCGAATATCCCCCAAGGCTGGCTGGCCTTGGCCACGCTTTGCGCCGAACAAGGAAACCTACCTGCGGCCACCCGCCACGCCCGCCAGGCCTTTGAGCGAGCCCGTAAGTTAGCTAGCAAACTACCCCAAGCGCCCACGGAACTGCATTTCTTCGTGCTCCAGACCGCCCACCAGGCCGCGACCTACGCGGCGATGGCGCAGCAACCCGCCGAGGCCGCCCAGCTCACCTGGGAGGCCCATGATCACGCCAAGGCGAATTTCGCAGGCAACCCGCTGCCCGCCCTGGAGACCTTGCAGATTCACTTGAACTTCGTGATCGGCGCAGGGGAATTCGCCAAGGCCGAGCCGTTGATGCGCCAAGTGGTGGCAGGCAAGATGATGCTGCTCGGCGAAGACCACCTCGATCTCAGCGTCCCCTTCAATAACCTCGGGTTCATTCTCATGAACCTCGGCAAGGATGCCGAGGCCGAGACCTGCTTCCGCAAGTCCTGGGCCGCGTGCGTGCGCGCCCCCGCCACCGAACACAACGGCCACGCGCTTAAGAATCTCGGCCTGCTTTATCAGAAACAAGGTAAGACCGTCGAGGCCGCCGCCGAGTTCAAGGCCGCCCTCGACGTGCTGGAACCACAGCTCGGCGCGGAGCATCCCGTGGTGAAGTTGGTGAGGGCGGGAGCGGCCAGCTCCCGCTAGCTGGCCGGCGGGCAAGTGGGCCGGTGGACAAGGGGTGGTGCGTTTACCGCCTAGTTAGAGAAACAAGCAGGGTCAGGGAAAGGGAGGCAGAGGTTTGAGGGATTAGGGAGTGGGGAGTGGGCCGAACACCTACTTCCTAAATCCTAGACCTCTTCAGAGCTGCTGCCCCTACCCGCGCGCGGAGCGCGATAAAAGCGGAGACAGGTCTACCCTTGCACACGTGCCCAGTGGCCAGCCGGCCAGCCTTGCCTCTCTGACACCCTTGCCCACGTGCCCACTTGCCAGCCGGCCAGCTCTGTCTCTCCAACCCCCTTGCCCACCTGCCAGCCGGCCAGCTCAAACTCGCTTCGCCCTAAAACAACCCTTCACATGCTCATCATACACGCCGACGGCCTGGAGCATGGCGTGGATGATGGTGGGGCCGACGAATGTCATGCCGCGCTTCTTAAGTTCCTTGGAGATGGCGAGCGCCTCCGGGGAGACGCCGAGCGGGGTGGCCGAGCGACGCACGATGGGGCGATCGTCGACCAAGGACCAGAGCCAGCGCGCGAAGCTGCCGTGCTCCGCGGCGATCGCGAGGAACGCACGGGCGTTCGGCGCGACGGAAGCGAGTTTGCCGCGATGGCGGATGAGCCCGGCATCCTTCATCCAGAGGTCGACCTTCGCCGGCGTAAAACGGGCGACCTTGCGCGGGTCGAAGCCCGCGAAGACCTGCCGGTACCGCTCACGCTTGCGAAGCACGGTGAACCAAGAGAGCCCGGCCTGCGCGCCCTCGAGAATCAACTGCTCGAACAGCAAGCGGTCGTCATGGACCGGCACGCCCCATTCCTGGTCATGGTAAGCAACATAGAGCGGGTCATCCCCGCACCAGGCACAACGTGACCGCGGCTTCGCCACCTCAGGCCTTGGTGGAAAGGCCGCGCAGCCAAGTGATCCAACCTGCGGGCAGCCCGCGGGCCAAGGCGCCCCGCAGGATCTTGTCGTGGTAGGTCTTTGACGGCAGGTGCGGTCCAGTGGGATCAACGACGCGGAACGCCTGGCAATCCAAGGGACAATCCTCCACGCCAGCCTCATGGACCGTGACCTTAATGCGCTTATAAGCCGACCCTTCCGCCTCGGCGAGGCGTTGCCAGTCGTCGGCGGTCAACTCGTAGACCGCCCCCCAGACCCCGCTGGCTCCCTCGTCATCAATGATGTCGGCCGAACCGCCACCCCAGGTCGAACTTGGGTGCGTGAACGCCATCCGGTGCTTCGGCAGGAAAGCCTTGCCGCGGTACTGCGACCCCGGACAACGCCGCTCCATCTGAGTAGCATCGAGGTTGGAAGCGTAAGCGAAGTAGTACCGACTCATGGAAAGGTTCAGTTTGGTCGGACGTCAGGGGAAAAGCAAGGGGCCGAAGCGAGCTTCGCTCGCGAGGGATGAGGAATTAGGTTTTAGGGATTGGGGAATAGGTGGCAGGGAGGAGCTGATGGCACGGGCAACGGCCCGACCCGTCGCTTCAGTTGTTATATTTCCTCACGCTCTGGGCCTCAGTGCCTCTGGGCCTCTACCTACTCCCTACTTCCTAATCCGTACTCCCTAGTCCCCTACTTAAGAAGGAACCTTCGCCGCCAAAAGCACTCCTATACGGTCGACAAGGGTGCAGGTATGGCTCAAATCGACCTAACCTACCCCGCACCCACCCCTTTTACCCAAGCACCCCATGATAACCCCACGCAACCTGTTCACCCTCAGCGCCCTGGCGCTGTCGGTCTTCACTGGCTTCGCCGCCGACGCCCCCAAGAAGGCAGAGGCGCCGAAGAAGGCGGCCAAGCCGACCGGAAAATACATGGAGATGGACTACGGTCGCTTCTTGAGCGCCTCCATCGACAACGCCCAGGGCAAGAATCCTTTCGAGAACAAGGGTTGCGCCGCCAATAAGGCGATTCTGGTTAACCTCGGCAACGAGGAAGCCGGCTACGCCTTCGACACCGAGACCCTGCGCGGCGCTGGCCTCTGGTCCGGCGGCTGGTTCAAGCGCAAGGGCGTCGCCTTCGATGGTGGGCACGGCCCGAACCCGGCCCCCGCCGAGGGCGCCGACCTCTTCGTCGAGACCAACCCCGGCCCCGGCTGGAGCCAGAACGGTAGTTTTGCCGACCCCCGCAAACTCCCCGTCGGACCCGCCGGCGTCATGTCGCCGATCCCGCTGGGCCCGCTGCCCCGCGAGCACTCCAAGTACCTCGGCCTCTACCTCTCGGGTGACCGCGTCACCTTCGCCTACACCGTCGGCGGCACCAGCATCCTCGAAAGCGCCGAGCTCGAGACCATCGATGGCGTCAAGGTCATCAGCCGCACCTTCACCGTCGTCTCCGGCCAACTGACCGAATCCCTCCGCCTCGCGAACCTGCCGTACGGCGGCTCGATGAAGGCCGACGGTCTCACCGCCGCGCTCACGCTCTCCAAGGGTAAGCCCGGGGACGAACTGCCCACCGCGGTCGCCGTCCACGGCGTCACCGGCGCGCTCTCGACCGAAGGCAACGTGCTCACGCTGAAACTCGGCAAGGTCGCCGCCGGCACGAGCTTCAAGATCTCCTTCGCCCATGGCGGCAAGGATGCCGGGGCCCTCGCCAAGGCCGCCGCCGGCGCCACCAAGCCCACCGACCTGCGCGCCTTCACCAAGGGCGGCCCGTCGCACTGGAAACAGGAAGTCGTCACCGAGGGTGTCCTCGGCGAAGTCGACCAGGCCAAGCAGGCCGAGACCGTCAAGGAGCAGATCGCCAAGGCCACGGACGCGAACAAGAAGGCCGCGCTACAGGACAAGCTCGCCGAAATCCTCAACGCCCCTTACCTCGTCGACAACGTCACCGTCCCCGAGACCAACCCCTACAAGTCCTGGATCCGCGTCGGCGCCCTCGCCTTCTTCAAGGACGGACGCATCGCCTTCTCCACCTGGAGCGGCGACGTGTGGGTCGGCCAGATCGCCGACGCCAAGCTGTCCAAGATCAGCTGGCGCCGCTACGCCACGGGCATCTTCCACGGCCTCGGCCTGACGGTCGTCAACGAGGAGCTCTACGTCCTCGGCCGCGACCAGATCACCCGCCTGAAGGACCTCGACGGCGACGGCGAGGCGGACTTCTACGAGAACTTCAACAACGACGTCCAGGTCACCTCGAACTTCCACGAGTTCACGTTCGATCTGCAGACGGACAGCCAGGGTAATTTCTACTTCCTCAAGGGCGGCCCCGTGAACCCGGGTGGCCGCGGCTGGGGTCCCCTGAGCGACCACCACGGTTGCATCTTCAAGGTGTCGCCTGATGGCAAGAAGTTCGAAGTGTACGCCACCGGCATCCGTGCCCCGAACGGCATGGGCGTCGGCCCCAACGGCGAAGTCTCCAACGGCGACAACCAGGGCACCTGGGTTCCTGCCGATTACATCCACCTCTCCAAGCCGGGTGAGTTCATCGAGGTCCCTGACCTCGCCCACCAGACGCCTGCCCCCACGAAGTACTCGCCGCACCTCTGCTGGATCCCGTACGACGTGGACAACTCCAACGGCGGCCAGACTTGGGTGACCAGCAAGCAGTGGGGTCCGTTCGAGGGCCGCATGCTCTACCTCTCCTACGGCAAGTCCTCGCTCTTCGGCGTCCTCCAGGAACGCGTGGGCGACGTGGCCCAGGGCGGCGTGGTCAAGTTCCCGCTGAAGTTCACCACCGGCCAGATGCGCGGCCGCTTCAGTCCGGTCGACGGCCAGCTCTACACCTCCGGCCTCAAGGGCTGGCAGACCAACGGCGTCAAGGACGGGGCCCTCCACCGCGTCCGTTACACCGGCAAGTCCGTGACCATGCAGGAGACGCTCCACGTCACCACGCAAGGCATCACCATCGGCTTCACCGGCGCCCTCGACAAGAAGTCTGCCGGCGACCTCCAGAACTACTCGATCGAGCAGTACAACTACCTGTACTCCGGCGCCTACGGCTCCGCCGACTACAAGGTCAGCAAGCCCGGCGAGAAAGGCACCGACCCCGTCGCGATTAAGTCCGTCAAGGTCTCCGACGATGGCAAGACGATCTTCCTCGAGGTCCCCGGCCTGAAGCCCGTCGAGCAGATGCGCATCAAGATGAACGTGAAGGCGGTCGACGGCACCCGCGTGCCCGACGAAGTCTGCAACACGATCAACGTGGTGCCGGAAAAGCAGGGCTCGGACTACCGTAGCTTCGCCAAGTAAGCCGCCCCGCCCAGACGCCCCGAAGGCCCGGCCACCCGCCGGGCCTTTTTGTTGGAGAAAAAAAGGGGGAGCGGTAAGTGCCTAACAGGCAGGGAGGAAGCAGGGAGCAACGCACCGCCAGAAACGAGCCACCCACAGAGTTGCGAAAACCAGACGCCCCCTATCGGCCATCCCCTAGCCACCCGCCCGCCGCATTGCGATGCTTGCCATAGGCGGGCAAAGTGACGCAATGGATGGCGAAGACCGCGACCATGCCCCGCCTCCTGCTCCTCGCTCTACTGCTCGTCACCGGCCTCCACGCGGCCGAGCCGCAGGCCGGCCTCGCCGTGACCTTCACCGCGGGCGGCAAGTCCGATGCCCGCGCCGACCGGCTGCTGGCCCTCTACGTCCCGGCTGGTCAGGCCCCCACGCCCTTCCTCGCCCCCGGCCCGTTCGTCGCGAAGTGGGAAGGCCAGATCCAATCGCCAGTCCGCGGGACCTTCACCTTCGCTGCGGAAAGTTCCGGCGGCTTCAAACTTAGCCTCAATGGTCAGCCGCTCATCGACGGCCCCGCCCCACGGACCGTGACGCTCAATCAAGGCAACAACACCCTCGTCGCGGAATTACCCAGCGCGAAGCAGGGCGACACGTTCGTCCGCCTCACTTGGTCCTCCAAAGACTTCCTGCCGGAGCCGGTGCCCGCGACCGTGCTCTCTCATGTGGCCGGCACCGCGGAGGTCGCGGCCCAGCGACTCCGCGAAGGTCGCCTACTCTTCGCCCAACTGAACTGTGCTTCCTGCCACGCCGATGTGCGGATCCCAGCCAAGGGCCAAGGCCTGCCGGAACTCGGCCACAACGCACCGCTGCTCGCCGACCTCGGTAGCCGCTATAACCCAGCCTTCCTCGCGGAGTGGATTCATGACCCGCACTCTCTGCGCCCGCATACCTGGATGCCCAAGGCCCTTACCGGCCCCGACGCCGCCCAGCAGGCGGCCGATCTTGCGGCGATGCTCACGCAGGGCGCCGCGCCCACCACCGGCAAACTCGACCCCGCGCTCGTCGCTCCCGGCGGCGCGCTGTTCGCCAACCTCGGTTGCATCGGTTGCCACCAACGCCCCGACGCCGAGGTGGACGGTAAGCCCGAGACACTGGGCCGCATCCCCCTCGCCCACCTGTCCGACAAGTACCAGTTGCGCGTCGATGCGCTGGCCGACTACCTGAAAGATCCCGCGAAGAACTACCCGGCGACCCGCATGCCGAACTTCCGCCTCGCCGACGAAGAGGCGCGCCAGCTCGCGACCTACCTGCTGGCCAACGGGCGCATGATCAAGCGGAAGGCCCTGCAAGGCGACGTCGCCCGGGGGGCCGCGCTGATCGTCTCAGCCGGTTGCCTCAATTGTCACGCGGGCATGCCCGCGACCACCCAGCCGCCACTGACCAAGGTGGTGAACGCCGGGGCGAAGGGCTGCCTCGCCCCCGATGCCGCCGCCCGGGCGCAAGCGCCCGACTTCAGCCTCGCCCCCGCACAACGCGCCGCGCTCCTCGCCTTCCTAGCCACCGACTTCGCGTCCCTCAAGCAGGACACCCCGGCGGAGTTCGCCGAACGCCAGATCCGCGACCTCAACTGCGTCGCCTGCCACGCCCGCGATGCCCAAGGCAGCACCTGGTCGAAGGTCGACGGCGAGTGCAAGCAACTGCGCGACGCCCTCCCCACCAAGGAACACGTCGAAGGCGAACCCGTGCCGGATGCACCGGTTCCCGCGATGACGTGGTTCGGCGAAAAACTCCAGACGCCATGGATGACGAAGTTCATCGGCGGGCAGGTCGGTACCAAGCCGCGCACTTGGCTCATCGGCCGCATGCCCGGCTTCGCGACCCACCTAACCGAAGGCCTCGCCCTCGGCCTCGCCCACCAGCACGGCCTAGCCGCCCAAGACCCCACGGAAAGTGCCCCCAAGGCCGAGCTGGCTGCGCTCGGCGAGAAGTTGATCGGCGTGGACGGCGGCTTCAACTGTATCACCTGCCACGCGGTCGGCGACACCCCCGCGACCGCGGTCTTCGAGGCCCCGGCGATTAACTTCAAGCAGACTGCCGAACGCCTCCGCCGCGGCTACTTCCTCCGCTGGGCGCTCGCCCCGGGGCGCATCGACCCGGAGACCAAGATGCCCAAGTACGCCGATGCCGAAGGGATGACGCAATTGACCGACACCCTCGACGGCAAAGGCATCGAGCAATTCGAAGCCATCCGACAATACCTACGCACCCTCGAGGGTAAGTGACCTGACGGCGCGGCTAGGAAGGGTTCGCTTCGGCACGGGTCGCGACGTCCGCGAACTGCGCTCGCTGCAATTGGCTCCAAGTGACACCGTTCTGATAGAAAGAGGCGGCCGCCCGGAGCTCGGCGCAAGGACGGGGCGGGCGACGCGCCGGACCGGATAGCCGTTGCGAATTCAGCACACCGATCGGCAAATGGGAATACCGCCGGGCCAAACGGATGGGCAAGGCGAACTCCGGATTGCCCGTCACGACGATGGCCGCATCGAAGCATCCGAGCATCACATCCGACAACAGGTGAGACGTGAGGTTAACCTCGGTGCCGCGCTCCTCGAGCCGCACCCCCAGCCCGGCCGGCAAAACGCGCCGACGGAAGCGCCCCTCGATCAGGTAGAAATTGGCGATCGTCCTTAATAATTCCCAATGGACACGCTGAGCCTCAACCTCGGCCGGGGCGAAGTCGGCCCTCGGCAATGAGGTGCCGAAATACTTGACGCAGTGGATGGAATTATCGGGGAAAGCCTGCTCGACCAAGGCGGCCGGGTTAAGTCGACCAAGGTTGGTCCCCTTGATCGCCGTCTGGAATAGGTGGTTGCCGTCGATATAAAGCCAGGTGCGCATGTCGTAAAAATGCAGGGGCGACCCATGATCTGGGCCGCCCCGCGTCCAGCGCCCGGAGGGGCCTGGAGAGATGTACCCAGAAATATGTGCCTTAAAACCCTGCCAACAAACACTTTGAGATAAGGCAAAAACCCCAGTTCCAGCCTCCGTCGCGGCTTTCACCTCGCCGATACCTATTGTATTAAAACGACAAACCGAAGTTAAGCCCGCCGGGCGGGCCAGGCGCCCTACCCTTAAATCGCGAGGGAAACTTTCTCGACTGCCTCACCGACCCCGTTTCTCCTATACCCCACCCCAAGCCCCTCCCATGTCCCAACTCAATCGTCGCAACTTCATCAAGACCTCGGCCATGGCCGCCGCGGCCGCTGGCCTAAGCGCCCGTGCCTACGGCCAAATCTCCGGCGCCAACGGCGACCTCCGCGTCGCCGTCGTCGGCTTCCGCAGCCGCGGCCAGGAGCACATCAAGGAGCTCAAGCGCATCAAGGGCGTCCGCATCGTCGCCCTCTGCGACGTGGACTCGCGCGTCGTCGCCAAGGGCGTGAAGGACAACCCGGGCGCCAAGGGCTACACCGACATCCGAAAGATGCTCGAGGACAAGGATATCGACGCCGTCTCGATCGCGTCCCCCAACCACCAGCACTCCATCCAGGGCATCTGGTCGCTGCAGGCCGGCAAGCACCTCTACGTCGAGAAGCCGCTCTCGCATAACATCTTCGAAGGCCAGCAGCTCGTCGCCGCCGCGCAGCACTTCTCCAAGCTGGTCGTCCAGGCCGGCACCCAGAGCCGCTCCGGCGCGGGCATCCGCTCCGCCATCAAGGCCGTCCACGGCGGCGAATACGGCAAGGTGAAGGTCGCCCGCGCGATCTGCTACAAGCGCCGCAAGTCCATCGGCCCGGCCAAGAAGAACGCCATCCCCTCCGAGATCGACTACGACCTCTGGCATGGTCCGGCCGACCTGCAGGAATCCATCCGCGGCAACGAGTCCGACAAGGTCCAGGAAGCCGCCAACAACGGCCCGGTGCACTATGATTGGCACTGGTTCTGGAACTACGGCGGCGGCGACCTCTGCAACCAGGCCATCCACGAGATCGACATCGCCCGCTGGTTCCTCGGCACCCATGAGGTGGCCCCGGAGGTCGTGTCCGTCGGCGGCCGCTTCGGCTACGTCGACTGCGCCGAGACCCCGAACACCTTCATCTCGATCCACAACTACGCGGCGGCGCCCCTCATCACCGAGGTGTACGGCCTGACCGCCGACGGCAAGATCGACGGCCCGATGAACAAGTTCGGCAAGTTCTCCGAGAACAACAAGGACCAGAAGTCCGCCAAGTCCCCCGACATCGGCATCATCGTCGAGTGCGAGAACGCCACCATCGTCGTCCCCGACTACAACTCCGCCCAGGTCTACGACAAGGACGGCAAGTTCGTGAAGTCCTTCGGCAAGACCGTCGACCAGGTGGACCTCACCGGCGGCGCCTCCGGCCACCACGCCAATTGGGTCGAAGGCATCCGCAAGGGCACCGGCGCGAACCTCCACGCCCCGGTCCGCGAGTGCCACCTGTCCACCTCTCTGGTCCACTCCGCCAACATCTCCTTCCGCCTCGGCGCGAAGAAGAACGCCGGCGAGATCAAGGAAGCCATCAAGGCCAGCAGCGGCCTGGCCGAGGCCTTCGGGCGCATGGCCGAGCACCTCGGCCGCAACGGCGTGAACCTCGACGAGAACAAGGCCGTCCTCGGCCTCCCGCTCACCCTCGACACCAAGTCGGAGCTCTTCACCGGCGCCAACGCCGAGGCCGCCAACCGCGACCTCGTGGCCAAGCGCGCCGGCCGCAAGGGCTTCGAGATCCCGACGACCTTCTGAAGCGTCGTCCCCAGGGGCGGGGCGGCCGCCAGGCCGCCCCGCCCCACTCTTTTACCATACCCGTACCCCCATGAAGAAGCCCCTCCTCACCCTCGCCCTGTTGCCCCTCGCCGCCTTCGGCGCGGAGATCTTCAACGGCAAGGACCTCACCGGATTTGCCAAGAAAGGCGGCGAAGCCACCTACGCCGTCAAGGACGGCATCCTCGTCGGCACCTCGACGCTGAACACCCCGAACACCTTCCTCGCCACCGAGAAAGACTACGCGAACTTCGTCCTCGAGTACGACTTCCTGAACGACCCGCGCCTCAACTCCGGCGTGCAGTTCCGCAGCCATGCCTACGACAAGGCGACCGAGATCATCGACGCCGCCGGCAAGACCATCAAGGTCCCCGCCGGTCGCGTGCACGGCTACCAGGCCGAGATCGACACCGACCCCAAGAACGTGAAGAAGCCCGACACCCTGGCCCGCATGTGGTCCGCCGGCCTCTACGAGGAAGGCCGCCGCGGCTGGATCGTCCCGGGCTTCGGCGGCGGCGACGCCCTCGCCTTCTCCAAGCAAGGCCGCGAGGTCAGTAAGGTCGGCGAGTGGAACCACGTGAAGGTCGAGGCCAACGGCAACCGCGTCCGCACCTGGCTTAACGGCGTCCAGCGTGTCGACGCCCGCGACGACGGCGACCTCGCCGGCTTCATCGCCTTCCAAGTCCACGGGATCGGCAATGCCAAGGACCGCGCCGGCACCACCGTGCAGTGGAAGAATATCACCCTCACGGAAATTGCCGACAACACCCTGACCGAGTCCGAGAAGGCCGACGGCTGGGTGCTGCTCTTTGACGGTGCCTCGACCAAGGGCTGGCGCTCGGCCAAGGGCCCGGCGTTCCCCGAGTCGGGCTGGTCCGTCAAGGAAGGCACCCTCCGCACCGCGGCCTCGGGCGGCAAGGAATCCGCCGCCGCCGGGGACATCGTCACCCTCGGCGCCTACAAGCAGTTCGAAGTCACGGTCGACTTCAAGCTGACCACCGGCGCCAACAGCGGCCTCAAGTACTTCGCGCAGCCTTCGCTCAATCAGGGCGCGGGTTCGGCCTTCGGCCTCGAGTTCCAAATGCTCGACGACGACGTCCACGCCGACGCCAAGCTGGGCCGCGACGGTAACCGCACGGTCTCGTCGCTCTACGACCTGATCACCGCCAAGAACAAGCGCCCCAACGCCATCGGCCAGTGGAACAACGCCTACGTCGTGACCAAGGGCACCAAGGTCGAGCACTGGCTCAATGGCCGTCTGGTTGTCGCCTATGACCGTGGCTCGCAGGAGTTCCGCGACCTCCGGGCCAAGTCCAAGTACGCCGACCCCAAGTTCGGCGCGAACTTCGGCGAGTGGGAATCCGGCCACATCCTACTGCAAGAACACGGCGACGAAGTCTGGTTTAAGAACGTCAAGATTCGCGACCTGAGCAAGTAAGGCTGGCGTCAGCCGACCGCGAAGGCGGGCCTCCGGGCCCGCCTTTTTTGCGCCGACGCAAGGGGGCACGCTGGCAAGTTGACCGGTGGACAAGGGATACAAACATGGGCAGGAGCAGGGAGTGACGGCAACGGGGTCAGGCACCATCACGCTACGCGTGCTGAAGCCAGACCCCATGCCGGCGCTTAGGCAGCACGCGGTGCTGCCCCTCCCCGCGCACGGAGCGCGCGAGGGGAGAAGCAAGTGGTACGCCCGTGCCCACATGCCCACTGGCCAGCTTGCCAGCACTGTCTCCCCCCCCTTGCCTTTCCTGCCCCTACTCCCTAATCCCCTACTCCCATGCGCCTCCTCGTCTTGCTCCTCGCCCCCTTCGCGCTGTTCGGCGCCGAGACGCCGACGGCGACCGAGCTGCGGGTGATGACCTTCAACCTTCGCTACGCAAGCAGTCGCCCGCCGAATGATTGGCCGACCCGTCGACCCGTGATGAAGGCCTGCCTGGAGGCGACGAAGCCCGACCTCATCGGAACCCAGGAAGGGTTAGCGGCGCAGTTGGCCGATCTACGGGCCGACCTACCGGGCTTCGCGATGCTTGGCCAGGGCCGCGAGGGCGGGGATAAGGGCGAGTACATGGCCATCTTCTACCGCCGCGAACGCTTCGAACTGCTGGAGACCAAAGATTACTGGCTCTCGGCGACCCCCGAGGTGGTGGGCTCGAAATCCTGGGGCACGTCCCTGCCTCGCATGGTCACCTGGGCCCGTTTCCGCGACAAGACATCGGGGCGAACTTTTCTCTTTGTGAACACGCACTTCGACCACCTGTCCGAGGAGGCGCGCGCCGAATCCGCCAAGCTGGTGCGGCGGCGGCTCGAAGCCCTCCCCGCCGACCTTCCGATGCTCCTTGCGGGCGACTTCAACGCCGCTGCGAAAGCCAGCGCGGCGTACACGACCTTCACGGCGGGCGACTTCCTGACTGACCTCTACCGCGCCGCGCCACAGCGGACCGGCGAGGAACTGAACTCCTTCCACGGCTACCGGAAGCCGCGGACGGAGGGAGTGCACATCGATTGGCTACTCGGGCGCGGCGGCTGGAAGCCCAAGGCCGCGGCGGTGATCACGTTCGCCCAAGGCGGCGAGCATCCCAGCGACCACTTCCCGGTGATGGTCACGCTGGAGTGATCGGTCGGGGCGCGACCTACTCCTTTAACGGGCAACCCGAGGTCAGCTTTTCCGGTGCGCTGACAAACGTCAGCTTGGGCGCCGGCAGGCGAGCATACCGCGCGATCAGCCCGGCGAGCTCCTGCAAGGTGCCGGCGCTGTAGCCGGGGTTGGCCTTGGCGATGATACCGCCGGGAGCGACCAAGAGCGTCGTCGCACTGCGCTCCGCCTTGAACGCACCCGCGATGGCCAAGTCCGAATCGGCCAGGACGAGGAATTTAGCCTTGGTCGCCGCCTTCCACGCCGCCGCCGTCTCGCCGTCGGCGTTGATCAGACCGACCACCTTGACGGCTGACCCGAAGGCCGCCGACAGTTGATTGATATAGATCGCCGCATCGCGCGAGCAGGGGCAATCCCTCTCGATGAAATAGAGCAGCACCGGCTTGCTCGCCGCCTGCTTCGCCAAGGTCGTCGGCTTCCCCTCGACCTCCTTCCACTCGAAGTCCGGGGCCGGCGTGTTCGCCTGGCCGGTCGCCGTCGCGAGTAGTTTAGCCGTCAGCGGGTGCTCCATCTTCGCGCGGAACCGGATCGCGCCGGACGCGTCGCGCTTGAGCGTGGCAGGGTCCTTCACCACCAGGAACTGCCCCATCATCCCGCCATCCTCGTGGTTGCCCATGTGGCAGTGGTACATGAACGGGTCGGTCTCGCTGGCGAAGTCGGCGAACTTCGCGACGAACGTCACCGAGGCGCCCTTCGGCAGGTAGGCCGTGTCCTTCCACCCCTGCTCCCATTCCGCGACCGCGCGGTCGCTCCGGGCGAGGATCTTGAACTGCACGTCGTGGATATGGAAGGCATGCCCGAAGATATTATTATTCGTCACCGTCCAGGCCTCCGTCGCGCCCAGCTTCACCACCTGGTCGTTGCGGGTCATGTCGAACGCCTTCCCATCGAAATTAAAGAACGGCCGCCCATCCGCGACCTTGATCGTCCGGCGGTTGGTCACCTCCGCCTCGGTCGGGTAGCGGTTCGACACCAAGGTCACGGGAATCGCCTTCACCGGATGGGCGGTCGGCGCGCCGACGTTGATGCGTAGCACCCGGAAAACGCCGTTATTGAGCAAGCTGCCATTGGCCCCACCGCTGTCGGGCTCACCGCCCGGGAAACCGAACGGCTGGTTCGAGTTGTACGCCATCAGGTCGAGCGTTGCCCCCGGTTGGTCGCCGGAAAGATCGACCAGGATCTCGGCTCGTTCGCCCACCATCAAGGTGAGGCGCTTCAACGCCACCGTCTTCTCCAGCAGACCGCCATCGGTCGCGATCAAATGGAACGGGCGACCGTCGGACAGCCCGAGGATGTAACCACGCTCATTCTCGGCATTGAGGAGGCGGAGCCGCACGACCTGCGCCGGCAGCTTGACCTGCGCATCCAAAGTCCCGTTGGTCAGCGGGTAATCGCCATACTTGTCATTATCACCGTCGTAGCTGAATTGCTGGTCCGACTTAAACCGTCGACTCGCGAGCACCAGCGGGAGGTCGTCGACCCCGTAGGTCCGCGGCAGCGCGAGCTTCGCCTCGACCGGGTCGCGGATGATGATCAAGCCGCCCGCGCCCAGCGTCAGCTGCTTCTGCGTCAGCTCGTGCGGGTGCGGGTGGTACCAATACGTCGCCGCTTGGTTATCGACTTTCCACGTCGGCGACCAAGTCGCGCCTGGCGCGATGGTCTGGTGCGGACCACCATCGGTCGCGGCCGGCAGGTGGAGGCCGTGCCAATGCACCGTCGTCACCTCCTTCAGGTTGTTCTTGAAATGGATCTGCACCTGGTCCCCCTGATTGAAGACCAAGGTCGGCCCCCAGAAGTCGGCGCCATTGAAGCCCGCCGTCGGGGTGGTCCCGGTCAGGAACTTCTTCGAGCTGGCCGCCAAAGTCAGGTCGAAGGTCTTCCCCTGGAGGAGTGGGGGAATCCATAAGTCTTGCAAAGGGCGATCGCTGACCACCACCCCTCCGGTCTTGCCCCGGCCACCCCCGCCGGGACCGCCGGGACCACCGGGACGACGTTGCCCTCCCGGAGGCCCCTCCGGACGGCCTGGGCGGGCGCCAGGGCCGTCGGGACGGGGCGGGCGGCCGTCCCCCCCCTCCGGCGGGCGTCCTTCAGCCTGGGCCCGTGTCTCCAGCGGGGCCAGCGCCAGCCAGCCGACAAGGGCGGCGGCGAGCCAGGTCAAAAGCCGGAACGGGTGGAGCATGCGGCAAGAGTAACACGGGCTTGGTTAAAAGAAGATTAAGGGCGAGCCTCCTTGAACAGGTTGCCTCCAGCCGGGGGCAGCCTAGGAATGGACGCACCCCCCCGATGATGCGTCGCCTGCTGCTTCCCTGCCTTTCGTGGCTCACCGCAGTGCTCGTGGCCGCCGAGCCGACCGCCCAGCGCCCGAACATCCTGTTCTTCATCATGGACGACTGGGGCATCGGCCACGCCGGAGCCTATGGTTGCCGCTGGGTGAAGACCCCGAACTTCGACCGGGTGGCCCGCGAGGGCTTGCTCTTCACCAACGCCTACACGCCGACGGCGAAGTGCGCGCCGTCGCGCTCCACCATCATGACCGGGCGCTACCCCTGGCAACTCGGGGCGGCGGCCAACCATCAATGCATCTTCCCTCCGGAATATGGCATCTTCCCGGAGGCGCTGACGGCCGGAGGCTACTTCTACGCGACCACCGGCAAGACCTGGGGGCCCGGCAGCATGCTCGACGCGCAAGGCAAGCCTCGCGCCTACGCGGGCAAGGCCTACAACCAGGCGAAGGCGACCCCGCCGGCCACGGGCATCACCAACAACGACTACGCGGGCAACTTCGAGGCCTTCCTGCGCGCCACGCGACCGGAGCAACCCTGGTTCTTCTGGGCGGGCCCCATCGAACCCCATCGCGACTATGAGTACGGGACCGGCGTGCGGCTGGGCGGGAAGAAGCCGAGCGACATCGACCGGGTGCCGGCGACTTGGCCGGACAACGAGACGGTGCGCAATGACCTGCTCGATTACGCTTTCGAAGTCGAGCACGCCGACCGCCACCTAGGCCGGATGCTCGCGGCCCTCGAACGCGCGGGGCGGCTCGATGACACGCTGGTGATCGTGACCAGCGACAACGGGATGCCCTTCCCCCGGGTGAAGGGTCACATGTACGAGAACGCCAACCACCTCCCGCTCGCGATCCGCTGGCCGCGCGGCATCAGCGAGCCGGGCCGGAAGGTCGACGCCTACATGAGTTTCATCGACTTCGCACCGACCTTTCTGGAGGCCGCCGGCATCGAGTGGGCGCGCAGCGGGCTGGCCCCGACGCCCGGTCGGAGCCTCTTCGACGTCTTCGCCAACGACCACGCAGCGAGCCGCACCCGCGACCACGTGCTGGTCGGCCGCGAGCGCCATGACTTTGGCCGGCCGAACGACGAGGGCTACCCCGTTCGCGGTATCGTCAAGAACGGCCAGCTGTTCCTAGAGAACGCGGAACCGACGCGCTGGCCTTGCGGCAATCCGGAGACTGGTTACCTCGACACCGACGCGAGCCCGACCAAGACCTTTATCCTCCAGGCCCGCCGGGATAAAGGCAGCGACCCTTACTGGGACCTCTGCTTCGGCCGGCGGCCAGCCCAGGAGCTCTACGACCTCCGCGCCGACCCCGACTGCGTCCGCAACCTTCTCGCGACACCCTCCCCCGCCACCGCCACCGAGTTGCGCACCCAGCTGTGGTCCGAGCTCAAGGCCTTGGGCGACCTACGCGCCCTCGGTCGCGGCGCAGAGTACGAAGCCTACCCGTCGGCCGACATCCGTCGACGCGGCTTCTATGAGAAATACCTCCGCGGCGAAAAACTCGACGCGAACTGGGTCATCCCTTCCGACTGGGAAAAAGCCCCTTTGAAATGAACGCCCTCCGCCTCACCCTGCTGGCCCTCGCGGCCCCGCTCCTCCGCGCCGAGGAGGTGAAACGTCCGAACATCGTCTTCTGCTTCGCCGACGACTGGGGGCGCTACGCATCGTGCTACGCGAAGCTCGATGGCCGTCCGGGCCTCAATCAGGTGGTCCGGACGCCGAACATCGACCGCATCGCGGGCGAGGGCGCGATCTTCCGCAACGCCTTCGTCACCGCGCCCAGCTGCACGCCCTGCCGCAGTTCCCTGCTGTCGGGCCAGTATTTCTTTCGCACCCATCTCGGGGCCATCCTCAACGGGGCGAAGTGGGACCCCGCCATCCCGACCTACCCCCTCCTGCTGCGGGACGCGGGCTACCACATCGGCAAGAGCTTCAAGGTCTGGAGCCCCGGCACCCCGGCGGACGCCCCTTACGGCGGGCAGAAATACGCCTACCAGAAATCCGGCGGGCGCTTCAACAACTTCTCGGAGAACGCCACGGCGATGGTCAAGGCGGGCGCTACCTTCGAGGCGGCCAAGGCCGAGCTGCTCGGCGAGGTCCGCGGCAACTTCCAGGCCTTCCTCGACGACCGCAAGGGGACCCAACCTTTCTGCTACTGGTTCGGCCCGACGCTCACCCACCGCGCCTACGAGAAGCACAGCGGCGCGGCCCTCTGGAAGATCGACCCCGAGGCGCTCAAGGGGAAGCTGCCGTCCTTCCTGCCCGACGTGCCCGAGGTCCGCGACGACATCGCCGACTACCTGGGCGAGTGCCAGGCGTGGGACGCCGGGGTCGGCGTGCTCATCGCGGAGCTCGAGCGCCGCGGCGAGCTCGACAACACGCTCTTCGTCATCAGCGGCGACCACGGCATGCCCGGCGTCCCGATGGGCAAGTGCAACCTCGTCGACCACGGCACGAACGTCGCCTTGATCGTGCGGGGGCCCACCATCCCGGGCGGCCGGGTCATCGACGATTTCGTCAACCTCATGGACCTGGCGCCGACGTTCCTCGCGTTCGGACGGGTCGCGCCCCCGGCGGTCATGACGGGCAAGAGCCTGCTGCCGGTGCTGCGCGACGAGGCGAGCGGCCAGGTCGACCCGACCCGCACCTGGGTCGTGACCGGGCGCGAACGCCACGTCGCCGGGGCGCGCGAAGGCAACCTGCCCTACCCGCACCGGGCGCTCCGGACCAAGGACTTCCTCTACATCCGCAACTTCGCGCCGGACCGCTGGCCGCTGGGGAGCCCCCACTTCACCGGCCGGAGCGACTTGCCGTCCTTCGAGAAGATCGAGCAATCGACCTACGCCGTTTTCGCCGACATGGACGCGAGCCCGACCAAGGCCTGGGTGGTGCATCACTTCGACGACCCGCGATACAAGTGGATCTACGACCTGGCCTTCGGGCAAAGGCCGGCGGAGGAGCTCTACGACCTGGCCAAGGACCCCGAGCAGGTGAAGAACGTGGCGGCCGACCCCGCCTATGCCGAAGCCCGCAGCCGGCTTTCGGCCCAGCTGCTCGCCACGCTCAAGGAAGTCGGCGACCCGCGCGTCGGCCCGGAGCCCGTGAAATTCGAGCTGCCGCCGTTCACCCAGGGCGGCAAGTGACCGGCCAGCAGGTGTATTGAGCGAAAAAGGCCACGACGTCCGCTTGTCTTTCGGGGGGGCAGGGCTTTACCGTTCGCGATGGCCAAAAAAACCTCCGCGATCACCGACTACCCCGACTTCCTCAAGGACCTCCTGACCGCGAAGTCCCCGACGGGCCACGAGTTCGCCGCCCAAGCGGTCGTCGACCGCTACGTCGAGAAATCGGCGGATACCTACACCAAGGATTCAATCGGTAACCGCATCGCGACGCTCAAGGGCAAAGGCGGCCCCACCCTGATGTTCGCTGGCCACATCGACGAGATCGGCCTGATCGTCTCGCACGTCGACGAGAAGGGTTACCTGTACTTCGAGTTCCTGGGTGGCCACGACCAGATCATCCCCTCCGGTCGTCGCCTACACATTCTCACCCGTAACGGCCCCGTCCTGGGTATCACCGGCAAGCGCGCCGTCCACCTACTCTCGCCCGAGGACCGCAAGCGCGTGCCCGAGCGTCATGACATGTGGATCGACATCGGCGTGAACAACCGCTCCGACGCGCTCTCCATCGTGCGCATCGGCGACCCCGCCGTCTACGCCGACGGCCCCGAGATGTTGCGCGGCAGCATCGGCGTCGCCCGTGCCTTCGACGACAAGGCCGGGGCCTACGTGTGCATGGAAGCCTTTCGCCGCCTCGCCAAGGAGAAGTCCCTCACCGCCACCGTGGCGTCCGTCGCCACCACCCAGGAAGAAATCGGCGTGCGCGGTGCGCAAGTGGCCGCCCAATCCGTCAACCCCGATGTTGGCATCGCCGTCGACGTAGGCCATGCGACCGACCACCCCGATGCGGACAACCGCAAGTTCGGCCGCTTCAGCCTTTCGGGTGGCCCCATCATCGGCCGCGGCCCAAACATCAACCCGATTGTCTTCGACCACATGGTCGAGGCCGCCGAGGAAGCCGGCATCCCTTACCAGATCCAGGCTGAACCCCGCCCGACCGGCACCGACGCCCGCGCCATGCAGATGGCCAACGCCGGCGTCGCCTGCGGCCTGCTCTCCATCCCCCTGCGCTACATGCACACCCCCGGCGAAGTCGTCGACCTCGCCGTGGTGGAACAGTCGGTCCAACTCCTCGTCACCTTCGCCCGCCGGATCAAGAAGGGGCAAAAGTACAGTTGGTGATAGCGGTTGGGGGTTAGCGGTTGGCGACGGGGAAGGTTCAGAGGTAGGGAGTGGAGCAACCCCTCGATTTCTCCTACGAATCCCTTTGGTCGCCTTGCACCTCAAGCCCGGCCCCCTTCCCTTGCGCTCGCCTACCCCCGTCCCTACCCCTGACCCCATCCCCTTTCCGCCATGCCTTCTCCCACCCTCGTCTGGTTCCGCTTGGACCTACGTCTCGCCGACAACCCGGCGCTACAAGCGGCGATCGCGGCGGACGGGCCGGTCATCCCGGTCTACATCCATGACCCGGAGGCCGAGGGGCGCTGGGCGCATGGCGGGGCGTCAAACTGGTGGCTCCACCACGCCCTGACCGACCTCGCGGCGCAGCTCGCGGCAACCGGCTCGCCGCTCGTGCTGCGCCGCGGCGATAGTTTGGCCGAATTGAAGAAACTCTGCGCGGAGACCGGCGCGAAGCTCGTGACGTGGAATCGGCGACGCGAGCCGCGGGTGGTCGAACGCGACACCCAAATCAAGACCTCCTTACGCAACGCGGGCCTGCAAGCGGAGTCGTTCAACGGCAACCTGCTCCACGAACCGCAGGCGATCAAGAACCTGTCTGGCAACCCGTTCCAAGTATTCACGCCGTTCTGGAAAAACTGCTTGGCGAACCTGAAGTTCGGCGAGCCGACGCGAGCCCCGCGAAAGCTGATGCCCCCTTCGGCCGCCCCTCGCGCGGTGCCGCTGATGAGCTTCGGTTTATTGCCCAAACTCACCTGGGCCCAAGGCTTCGACGATGCTTGGCAGCCCACGCGAGCCGGCGCGGAAAAGCGCCTCCAGGCCTTCGTCGGCGGGCCGGTCAAGAACTACCCCGACGACCGCGACATCCCCCGAAAAGATGGCACCTCGCGGCTCTCGCCTTACCTGCATTTCGGGCAAATTTCGCCGCTCGAAATCGTCGCCGCAGTCCGCGCCGCCGGCAAACTCGGGACCAAGGGCGGGGATAAGTTCGTCGCCGAAGTGGGCTGGCGGGAGTTCGGCCATCACCTCCTGCATCATTTCACCGACACCCCCGAGCAACCATTGCGCAAGGAATTCGCCGCGTTCCCCTGGAAGAAGAATGCGAAGCTACTGCGAGCCTGGCAGCGGGGACTTACCGGCTACCCGATCGTCGACGCCGGCATGCGCCAACTGTGGGCCACCGGCTGGCAACACAACCGCGTGCGGATGGTCACCGCCTCCGTCCTCGTCAAACACTTGCTCCAACCTTGGCAGGACGGGGCCGCCTGGTTCTGGGATACGCTCGTCGACGCGGACTTGGCGTCCAACACGCTCGGCTGGCAGTGGGCCGGCGGTTGCGGCGCCGATGCCGCGCCCTATTTCCGCGTCTTCAACCCGGTACTGCAAGGACGCAAGTTCGACCCCGAGGGCGACTACGTGCGGAGGTGGGTTCCGGAACTGGCCAAGCTTCCCGCGGAATGGATCCATGAGCCGTGGGATGCGCCGATGCACGTACTGGCCGAGGCCGGCATCACCTTAGGCCAGACCTACCCCCACCCCGTCGTGGGCCTGACCGAGGGACGCGACCGTGCCTTGGCGGCCTTCAAGGAGTTGCGCGGGCGCTAAACCGCCCGACTTTCACTTACCAGCGGGCGCGGTATTCGCCTTCCGGTCGCGTTCCTGGGCCTTGCGGCGGATCTCCGCCTTGGCGGCCGTTAACCGCTCTGGCCAGGTGAACGTCGGGGCCTTCGACGGGTCGTAGCCGGCCATATGCCCCGTCAGGCGGGTCGTCGGCTTGGTGTACTTGAGTTCGGTGTCGCCGAAGACTTCCTGGCACATCGCGGCCAACCCCGGGTCGTACGCGATCAGCTGCGAGCGGAGGTGGACGTGGTTGTGGTCGTGGTCGTTGACGCGGTTATCATCAAACCAGGACTGCACGCCCTCGGCGAAATACTCGTGGTGATTCGTCGCCGCGTACTTCCCTTTCCAAAGCCCCTTGGCCATGGCGGCCTGGTAGGTCGCCTTCAATCGCTGATCGAAGGTCGCGTCGACCTTGAGCATGCCGCGTAAGTGGATGTTGTGCGCAAACTCATGAATGAAGATGTTCTCTGCCGCGTACGGGTCGCCCGGGTAGGCCAACGTGTTCTCCTCGGCGCAACAGCAGACCGGGTCGGTCTCCGAACCCCCGAGGCCCCGGGCGCGGGCATCCCAGTAGTCCTTGGGTGTGAAATGGGCGTACTCCGGAATGTCCGTGGTGAACTCCCGATACCCCATCACGATGATCCGGGACCCATTGGCGATCATCGCCGCACGCACGTCCGGCCGCTTCGCCAGCATCAAGTCCGCAAGGTAGGCCGTCTCGAGGAGCGCTTGGTCGGCCACAGCGGCGGACGACACGATTGGCAGGCCTTGGGCGCTGACGAACTTCTTATAAAACGGGTCAAGCTTCAAGGCCGGCGGCGGGGGGGCGACGGGGCCGTAGCCGGCGGGCGAGAGGGTGCAACCGGCTAAGAGTAGGCCGAAGGCGAGGAGGAGCGGCGGTTTCATTTTTCGGATTTTTCCTTAAGGAAGGCGCTGGCGGGCGGCTCAGGCAGGTCGCCCGCCTTGAGTGCGACGAACCGGGCGCGCATCTCCGCGAGTTTGGCGGGCTGCTCGCCGGCGAGGTCATGCCGTTCGTAAGGGTCGGCGGCCAAGTCGTAGAGCTCGGCCTGGCCTTGCGGGTTACCGTGCGGGGCGATCAATTTCCAATCGCCGAAGAGGACCGCGGACCGCTGGTAATGCGGGACGTAGATGGTCCGCGGGGCGGGATGGGCTTCGGCGCCGGAAAGCACCGGCCACAGGTCCTGCCCATCAAACTTCTGGTCCGCCGGCACCGCGGCGCCGACCAAGCGACAGAGCGTCGGCATCCAGTCGGCCGCATGCATCGGGACGCCGCACTTTCCCGCCGGGAGGTGTCCCGGCCAGCTCACGAAAGCGTTCACGCGCATCCCCCCTTCGTAGGTTTGATTCTTCCAACCGCGCAAGGGCGCGTTGGTCGTGACCGCCGGGCTGCCCTTGGTCGTGCCGACGTAAGGATTACCCCCCCCCTCGATGCCACCATTATCCGAAGTGAAAATAATCAACGTCTGCTCCCACTGACCCGTCGCCTTCAACGCCTCGACCAGCTGCCCCACCTTCGCATCGAGTTGCGCGACAAATGCGGCATACCTCCGGATCGAGTCATCCTTGACCGGGTCTGGACTGAACCGGACGCCTTCGTAGGGCTGAAAATACTCCTTCGGGGCGTCGATCGGGATATGCACCGCACCGAACGGTACATAGAGGAACCAAGGCCCACGCTGGGCCCGTATCTGCCGCTCGGCCTCGGCGGCGACCAGTTCCGTCGCATTCCCCTCCTCCTTCACGAGGACGTCGTTGCGATTCCACGTATCCTCGAGGTCACCCTTGCGGTACTTATGCGTCCACGGGTCCACCGCGCCCGTCAAGAAGCCATAAGACTCATCGAAACCGTAACGGCGCGGGCCCCACTCGAACTTGCCGCCGAGGTGCCATTTGCCGGCGATTGCCGTGCGGTAGCCGGCGGACTTCATGGCGGAGGCCAGCGTGAAGGTGCCCTCGGGGAAAGCCCGCATGTTCGTGGGACCGAGCACATGCGGTCCGAAGCGGCTAGTCCAGCGACCGGAAAGTAGGGCCGTGCGCGTCGGCGTGCAGACGGGCTGCACGTAATGCCGATCCAACTCAACCGACGTCCGGAGCAACTCCGCCATCCGGGGGGTCTGGAATCGCCCGCCATGCCAGCTCACATCCGCCCAGCCCATATCGTCGGCCACGATGAGCAGGACATTAGGCTTGGTCTTCTCCGCCGCCGACAGGCCGAGCGCGAGGCAACAGGCGAGCAGGAGGCAGCGGGGCGGCATAGGGGCAACCTAGCCTTCGGCGGCCCGATTTCGAGGGGAAAGCGAAGGTCCGGGCAGCGTCACTTCTTCGGCAACATCGCGAGGTACTGAACCTCGGCCGCCTTGACCTTGGCCTTGAGCGGCTCCACCTGCGGCTGCAACTCAGCCACCGCGCGGGCGATCTCCTCGAGGTTCTTGGTCCGCTCGGGGACTTCCCGGACCAAAGCGGCATACGCCTTCTCGGCGGCACCGAGGGAACGGCGGGTTGCCGCGACCAACTGAGTCGCCTGGCCCACTTCGCCGCGCTTGGCTTCCACCGGTTTAAGCGCCGTGGCGAGTTCGGCGCGGAGCGCGGCCAACGGCGCCTCCAGGGCGGGCAAGCCAGCCTTGGCGACCTGCACCTTATCGCGCAAGGGCGCCGCCTTGGCTTCGAAGTCTTTCTCCACCCCGGCCGGAAGCGTCTGCAGGCGAGCGTACTCCTTGACCTGCGCGGAGCGAACCTTGGTCAGGTCGGCGCTTTCCTTGGTGAGGGGGCCGATGCCCTGTTCGTTCTTGACGATCTCGGCGGCGAACTCGCCAAGTTTACGCTGGAAATCCGCGGCGGCGGCGGTCCGGCGCGGGACCTCGGACTCGGACTTGGCTAAGTCGGCCGTCGCGAAGGTGACGGCGACCTGCGCGCGCGCCTGGATGGCGAGCGCGGTCGTCAACGCAGCCTCGGCCTCGGTCAACTGCGCCGCTCGGCGGAAGGTGAAGTAGCCGCGGAACGAGTTGGCTGATTCCTGGCGGGCACGGGCCTCGACCACGACGGCCGTGGCGAGTTGCGCCGCGGCGCGGGCCCCGGCGAGCGAGCGGGCGGCCTCGAGGGCGGCGCGCTGCGCGGTGGCAATCGCGGCCGTGGCGGTGGATAAATCGGCGGAAACCTGGGTCTGCGCAGCCTGTAAGTCCTTCAGCTGCTTCACGGAGGCCTCCACTTGCGCCGTCAAATCGATTAATTTAAGGCGATTCGGACGGATCGCCCGGCCGTAGTCCTCGATGGCCGCCTTGGCGGCCGCCACCTCGGTATCGCGCCGCTTAAGGTGCTCGGTGAGATTCGCCTCCGCCTCGGAAACCAGTCGCGACTGACTTTCCACCTTCGCCGCGGCCAAGGCCTCCGCGAGCCGCAAAGGGGTCAAGGTGCGATCCAGCGCAGCCAACTCCTGCTGCCGTTGCGTCGCCTGGGCCTCAAGGTCGGGAAGGCGGGAAGCCAGCTGATCCGCCTCGAGGCGGGCCGGGGCCAGGCGAGCGGCGGCGCTAGCCTTCGCCTTCTCATTCTCATCCCGCGCGGCGAGCGCATCGGCGATGTCCGACTCGAGCTTCGAGAGTTTATCGCGTTCCGTCAGCACCGACACGTTGAACTGGGCGGCTTTCAGGGCGACCAGGCGCTCACGAAGAGCCACGATCTCGGACCCCGCGGTCCGCAACTGGGCGGCGAGCCGTTCCTGGCCGGCGATCAAGTCGAGGCGGGCCTTGGTCTTCGCCGTCTCTTCTTGGACGGCCCCCAACGCCTGCCGCTGCGCGACCAGGGACTTGCGCGCGACCTCAAGTTCGACGCCCTTGACCTTCTCCTGCTGCTTCACCCAGTAATCGATGGTCTTCTCGGACTCCGCGGCCCGGGTGCCCAGTTCCGCGAGTTCTGCGGACAGCCAAGCCGGGTCAAACGCGTTGGTCCGGAGGTAGGCGCGATCCTTTTCCGCCGCGGCCACGACCGGGGCGAGCTGCTCGCGGATGGCCGACATCTTCTTGGAAAGCTCCGCCCGGGCGACGGTCTCCGTGACCTTCTCGCGCGCGACCCGGAGCGCGTCGCGCTCCTTGGTGCCGGCGGCGATCTTCACCAGCAAAGGGGCCAGTCGGAGCTGGGCGGCGACGGCGGCCTCGCGCGCCTGACGCTGCTCGACGGTGGGGGCGGCGCCCTGCGGCGAGGACTGCAAGGCCAGCAGGTCCGCCAAACGTTTCTCGGCGGCGGCGATGCGTTGTTCGATTTTGGGCGGGTTGCTCGGCACCTGGGTGAGGTCCCGGCCGGATTCGACATCGAAGAATCGCACCTCGCCGAGCCAATTGCCGGAGACGAAGACCTTGCCGTCCGCCAAGGCCACCACCTTGGAAACGACGTCCCCTTGCTTGATGCCCTGCGCGTGCGGAAGGCGCTTACCCTCGATGGTCCAGAGGGCGGTCGTGCCGTCGTTCCCACCGGAAAGCAGCCGGCCGTCCGGGGTGAAACTCACCGACTGAACGGCATTACCATGGGCCGCCCAAGTGGCGACCCGCTTGCCCGTCTTCATTTCCCAGACCGAAATCGTCCCGTCCGCCCCAGCGCTCGCGAGGACATTGGAATCCGCCCGCCACGCCAGGTCGGTCACGGAACCCTTATGCTGCCCGAGGTTGTAGAATTCACCGCCGCTCTCAGCCTCCCAGACCATCACGTTACCATTGCGGTCGGAGGTCGCCAGCAGGACGCCGTCGGGACTGAAGTCCGCGCCGGTGACCCAATCGGTATGTTTGGCGAGGGTGTAGAGCAGTTCGCCGGAGGCGGTGTCATAACACTTCACCTTCTTGGTGTTCGTGCCCAGGACGATCTTGCGATGGTCGGGGGTGATGTCGGCCGACATCACCTGATCGAACTCCTTGCCGACTTCCGTGATCCGCCGACCGGTGCGGACATCCCAGACAACCGCATGGCCGAACTTACCACCCCGGCCGCCACCGAGAATCAGCAACGAACCATTGGCGCTGAACTTCAGGGAGCGCGCGTAGCCTTCCGGGTACGGGAAGATGCCGGCCAGCTCCTTGGTGTCGGTGTCGTACAGCAGCACCTGTTTCGGCGAGGCCACCGCCAGCAAGGAAGTCCAGGGGCTCGCCGCCAAGGCGGTGATTGCGGTGGTGCGCGGGGTCACGACCACCGGCTCGAGCAAGACGTTCTCCGGTCGGGCGACCAGCCCCGTGGGCTTTCCCGCCGAGGCGTTGAAGGCGAGGTCGACCTTCGGTCGGCCGGACTTGCGAGCGACGCTGCCCTTGGCCTGCAGGACACCACCCGCGATCCACTTTGAAAGTAGGGTCAGGTCCTTCGCCTCGAGCGGCGCTCCTTCCGGGGGCATGAACGGCTCCTCCTTCTTGGAACTGCAGGTCCAGAGGCGGCTGCTGGCGGGATTGCCGGGATCGACCACCGCGCCGCCACCGCCGCCGCTGAGTAACGCGGCGTAACTGGTGAGGTCCAACCCACCCTTCTTCTTATCAGGATTATGGCAGGAGAAGCACTTGTTCTCAAGGACGGGGCGGATGTGGTCGTCGTAAGTCAGCTTCTCGACCTCCTGGGCGGTCGCGACCGCCGCCAACGCGGTGGCGGCGAGCACAAGCAGTCGACGGCTCAACCAGCGACGCGGAACGGGGACGGCGGAGGGCATGCGCGGGCAGAGGGGCTCAGTGATTGAAGTAGAACTCCTTGGAGTTCATCAACGCCCAGAACAGGTCCTCAAAGACGGCTTGGCGATTTGCAGGGTCGCTCGCCACCGAACGCGTCACCGCGGCGACCTCCTCGGGGCGCGGGGCCCGCCCGAAGACCCGCAGGAAAAGCTCGGCGGTGATTTCCGGGTCCTTGCGACCGTCGGCGATCAACCGGTCGACCACCTTGCCGCGGCGGATACGATCATTGATGGCGTCACCGTTCATCAAATGCAGGGCCTGGGAGAGATTCGGGTCGGTCTTGACCTCGGAGGAGGCCACGGATTCGCGCTTGGCGCGACCAAAGGTCGAGAGGAAATAATTACTGACGGCGCCGTCCGCGATCTGGACGGCCCGGGCCCCGACGGGCAGGCCTTGGAACTTATTCGGGGTCTCGGTAATCTGGGAGATGGCGTCCAGGAGGACCTCGGCGCGCACGCGCCGGACGGAGCCGTGGGCGAAGTTCAGCTTATCGCCGGCATTGCTCGCGTTGACCTTGGTGCTGCGCTGGTAGGCGGCCGATGCGGTGATGTCGCGCACGAGGCGGCGGATGTCGTATTTGTAGTCCGTGAGGTGTTTGGCCAGCTCGTCGAGGAGCTCAGGGTTCGAGGGCGGGTTGGACACCCGGACGTCGTCCACGGGGTCGACCACGCCGACGCCGAGGAAGTGCGCCCAGATCAAGTTGGCGATATTGCGGGCGAAGTAGGGATTGCGGGGCGAGGCCAGCCACTCGGCCATGACCCGGCGACGATCGTCGCCCGGCTTGAGGTCCGGCTCCTCGCCGCCCAGGAACTTGGGCTTCATGTTCGCCTTGGTGAGGAAGTGCTGCGACTCGCCGCTCTTGCTATTGTAGACGATGACCTCCTGGGGGTCGTCCGTGTTCTTGCGGCCGACCTGGGCGAAGAAGGCGTTGAACCCGTAGTAATCGCTCATCGTCCAGCGGTCGAACGGGTGGTTATGGCACTGGGCGCATTGGATGCGCATGCCCATGAAGACCTGCGCCACATTTTCGCTGAGCTTCAACTTATCGAGTTCGGTCTGGTAGTAATTGACCGGGGGGTTCGAAACGGTCCCTCCGTTGGCGGAGAGCAGATCGACCACGATCCGGTCGATCGGCACGTTGGCGCCGATGCGCTCGGCCAGCCAATTGTAATAAAGCAGGGCGTTCTTGTAAAACGGGGGGGCGTTATTACCGGCGTTGATACCGGAGCGAATCTGGAGGAGCTCGGCCCACTTCATCACCCAAAGCTCGGTGAATTCCTTGCGCTGGAGCAGGGCCTCGACCAACTGGGCCCGCTTGTCAGGGCGGGCGTCGCCGAGGAAGGCGCGAACCTCGGCGGGGGTCGGGTAGAGCCCGACCACATCGATGGTGACGCGGCGGACATACTCCTCGTCGGTGCAGACCTCGGAGGGCAGGATCCGGAGCTTATGCAGGCGCTCGTTCACGGCGCGGTCGACGTAATTGAACTCGGGCGCCGCGGGCCGGGCGTAGACGAGGCCCTTGGGGATGACGAGCACCTGGGCGGTGACGCTGAAGACATTGAAGCGGGCGAGGATGAACGCGGCACCGCGGTCGCCGGAGCGGACATTGCCATCCTTCCCGACCTTGGCGACCGGGTCGTTGTTGGACATGAACAGCGCGAGGTCGGTGACGTCGCGGTCGGTGCCGTCGGAGTAAGTGGCCCGCACGGAGATCTGCTGGGTCGCCTCCGGCCCTTCGAGCACGATCTCCTTCGGGTAGACCTCGATGCCGGTGACCTGGGCGACATCCGGCGCGTCGTCCTTGGCCCCGTGGGCGATCCATTCCAAGATATTCCGATTATAAGCGGAGTCTGGCTCGTAGAGTTTATTACCGGAATGGGGCACGGTGCCGACGGCCTTCTCAACTAGGGTACTCTCCTCCGGGATGGCCAGGTTGATGCGGCGCCCGACCATCTCGCGCGTCAGACGCAGGTAGTCACCGTCCGGATCCATGCCGAAGAGAGAGAGTCGGAAGCCGTCCTTGCCGCGTGCCGCACCGTGGCACCCGCCCTGGTTGCAACCCCCGCGCAGGAAGACCGGCATGACGTCGAGCCGGAAGGAGACCGGTCGATCCTTGGCACCATCCTTGACGGTGACCGGAAGTTTTGCGCTCAAGCCGCCCAAGGTGGCGGTGACCTCGGTGAGACCCGCATCGGCGACGGCCTGCAGGGTATAGCCCTTGAGTTCGGCCACCTTAGGGTCCGCCACCTTGATACCCGCAAAGGCGGTGACGTCCCGCGTGGTCGCATCCTTGAAGGTCGCGAAGACCACAATCCGGTGAAAATCGCGCTTGGACTCGATCGTCACGACCGGAGGGAAAATCTCCAGTTTCTCGAGCGTCGTCAGCTTAAGTGCGAGGTCGGCCTTGGGATCCACGGCATCTTTGCCGCGCGGGGCGAGGGTCGCGCCCGCGGGCCAAGGCACGCCGGCGGCGACCCAGCCCCGCAGGAGGGCCAGCTCGGCGGGCGGGAGGGGGCCACCTTTCGGGGGCATCAAGTCCTCATGATCCTTCGCCAAATGGACCCGTTTCACGAGTTCGCTCCGATCAGGCTGCCCCGGCTCGATGATCGGACCATTGGCGCCACCTTTAAGGAAGCCCGCCTGGGTGCTCATCAGCAGTTTCCCCTTCACCTTGTCGGGATTATGGCACTCGAGGCAGCGCGTCTCCAGCACCGGGCGAACCTGCTCGAACGACACGGGTTCGAGGGCGCGTAGCGGGGCGAGGGCCAGAAGGAGGAACGGCAGCAGGCGGCAGGACATAGGTTCAGTTCTTGGGGGCGTCGGGCTTTTGGCGGAGTTGTTCGAGCCGAGACAAAGCAGCCGGGGCGGCGGCGACGGGCTTGCCGGCCACCGCGGGGGCGGCGGGAGCGGCCGGAGCGGCTGGGGCGGCGCCTTTGCGAGGGGCGTCGACGCGTAAGGACGAACCCAAGGCGACCCGGTGGGTCGTGGTGGCGCCACCGACCGGGACGTCGACCTGCACGAAGAGGTTATCCTTCTTCCCCAAGGCCGACTCGGCGGTGGTCTTCACCGTGAAGCGCAGCTCCTTCGTATCCTTGGTCACCTTGATCGGGTCGATCACGATCGTGTCGGGAACGCCGACCAGACGAGCGACGGCTTCGCCCTCGAACGGGCGGGTGACTTCAAAATTGGTCACGAGGACGGCTGCCTTGCCTTGCTCGATGGCGGCCAAGGGAATCGCATTCGCGGCGACGAACGCCGGCGCGGTCGTGACCTTGGCGAAAGGCGAGGCGTTATAGATGCGACCACCGCCCGCATCGGCCTCGCCCATGACGACAAAATTCCAGTCGGCCGGCGTCACCCCGGCACTCGCGTTGAGTTCGAACACGCATCGATCGGCGCCCTCGGCGATGGACTGCTCGCCCAGTGAGGTAATCCCCGGAGGCGTCCAGACCATGAAGACGCGAATCGCACCCTTGAAGCCCTCCTTACGCTTGGCCACGACCGTCAAACCTAGCACCCCGTTTTGCACGACGGGCACCTTCGGCGTCTCAATCTCCAGGCTATAAGGCGCCGCTTCGACAACCACCACCGGCAGGCGGTCTTCGATCCCTTGGTAATAGATCACGTTGCCGTTCCGGACGATATCATAGACCTGACGCAAGCGTCCCACGACGGTCTGCTTCGGGTCGGTCGGCAGGAGCCGCAGGGGCACGATGGCTTGGCCGAGCGGGGCGTCAGCCGCGGCCTCGAAGACGAGCGGGACATTCGGCAATTCCTTCGGCGCGGCGTCCACGAGCAACTTCACGCCCGCCGGCAGGCCCGGGGCGTCGAAACGGTAATCACCGGAGACACCCGACCGGGTGAAATTCTCGAGCAAGGCCATACGCCCACCGCGGGGTACCGCGATGAACTGACGGTAGTTCGTGTCGTTGACCGTATAATCCGGGGAAGCGAAGGTCAGGCTCGGCTGCGAGGCGGTAAGTTCGACGCGGTAGACGAAATTGGCCCCGCCGCGCTCGAGGTGATCGCGCACCCGCAGGGTGTAGATCCCGTCGGCGGGCACGGTCACCTTGAACTTGGAATCCAGGCGACGCATGCCGCCGCCATCGTCATTGGAGACGAGGTCGCCACCGGTCGGCGTCGCGATGCGCACGCCCGGGTCAAGAGGGGAACCCAACGCTTGGGCGAGGCACTGCCCCTCGAGCACCTGCCCCTTCTTCAGGGAAAGCTTGAAGAGGTCGACATCGCCCGGCTTGCCGATGACGCCATTGAGCGCGTAGGCCTCGGCCGGCGGCACCACGTTGGCGGACTCGCGCTCGTCATTGGGCTCGACCTCAAGGAAGTTATCGATGGTGGAGAGCCGGAAGACATTGCCCGAAGGGGCGGAATCCTGCGTGCGGGCGAAGAGCTGGAAGTCGGCCTTCGGCTCGCCCGGCAGGGTGACCGTCTCGGCGAAGGACTCCCGAGCCGAGACGAAGTTGACGGCCAGCTTCTCCCCGACTTTGCCGCCCGCCGGGTAGATCGCGTCAGGGCGGAGGAAGCTGCCGATGTGCAGGCGGTAGAAGGAATTACCACTCCCCCGGTAGGAGGACTCCCGGACCATGACGTAGTAGTCACCATCATACTCCGCGACAAAGGAGCAGAAGCCATCCTGCCGGTGCAGGATGGTGTCATCCGAGAAAACCTTCTCGAAACGATCCTTATCCACGATCGCGAGGTAGGGATCGAAGATGCCGTAACCGAGGCGCAACCCGTCGACTTCGACGCTCAGGCGCTGCCCCTTCTTCATCGTCACCTTGAAATAATCGACATCCTCGGACTGCACCACACCCTCAATGGTCTGGTCAAGTGCCACCGGCTGAGCGCGGGCAAGGTCATCGTTCGGCTCCTTCTCCTCCACGTTCGGGTACGGGCTGACGAAGAACTGACGGGCATGCGAGACGCCCGACTTGGTGCGCAGGCGGACCAGATGGTTGCCCAGCGGGACCTCCGGGCCGATGGCGAGCGTGAGCTCGACCTTTCCAGCGGCGACGCTCTGCACGCCCTTCACCTGAAAGCCCGGGGTGTAGAACAGCAGGTCCTCGAAGTCCGCCAAGCGTGTCCCGGTTAAGGTCAGCTTGACCTCGGACCCACGCTGTCCGCCGTTCGGCTTCGTGCCGCTAAAATCAGGGTAGGCTGCCCGCGCGACCGCGACGGTCAGCAGGAGCAGCGCGAGAAGTCGGACGGGCATGACGCGCGGGCAGGCAGGCAGGTCAGGCCAACCAGTCGGCCATGATCCTGCCGCCGTTGACGATATCGATTGGCCGCCCACCGTCGGAGACGATGCGCTTGTCAGCGTTGATGCCCAGCAGCCGGTACATCGTCTTGGCCAAATCCTCCGGGCCGACCGCGTCGCGATCAGGCTCGCCGCCGAGCGCGTCGGACGCGCCATGGACGTAACCTTCCTTCACGCCGCCACCGGCCATGGCCACGGAGAAGACGCGCGGCCAATGGTCGCGGCCGTTGGTACCATTGAGCTTGGGCGTGCGGCCGAACTCGGAACTGACCAGCACCAGCGTGCGCTTGAGCATGCCGCGGTCGGCCAGATCGGTGATGAGGCGGGCGAAAGCCTGGTCGAATTGCGAGGCCTGGCCCTCGAAGCCGCCCTTGATGTTCGAGTGGTGATCCCAGCCGCCAAAGGTCACCGAGACCATGCGGACGCCGGACTCGACGAGCCGGCGGGCGAGCAGGAAGCGCTGCCCCGCGGTGTTGCGGCCGTACTCGTCGCGCAACTTCTCGGACTCCTGCGAGAGGTCGAAGGCCTGGCGGGCCTTGGCGCTGCTCACGAGCCCGTAGGCGGCCTGCTGGAAGCTATCCATGGCGCCAATGGCGTCGGACTTCTCGGTCGCGCGGAAGTGCTCGTCGACGGAGGCGAGCAAGCCGCGCCGGCGGTCGAAGCGGGCCGGGGCGATATCCTTCGGGGAAAGCAGGTCGCGCACCGTGAAGGCCTTGTCTGCCGGGTCACTGCCGAGGGCGAAGGGACCGAAGGCGCTGCTCATGTAGCCCGTGCCCTGTTCCGGGATGCTCTGACTGGGCACCACCACGTAAGGAGGCAGGTTGTTGCGCGAGCCTTGCTCGTGCGAAATCACCGAACCGAAACTGGGGAACTTGATGGCCGGGCTCGGGCGATAGCCCGTGAACATGTTGTGCGTGCCACGCTCATGCGCCGCCTCACCGTGCGTCATGGAGCGGACGACCGTGAGCTTGTTCATGATCTTGGCGATATTCACGAACTTCTCGCCGACGTATTCCCCGGGGACCGTCGTCTTGATCGGGATGAAGGGACCGCGGTACTCGGGCGCCGCGAAAGGCTTGGGGTCCCACGACTCATGCTGGGCCATGCCGCCCGGCAGGTAGATATGGATGACGGCGTCGGCGAGGGCGTCAAAGGCTTCGACCTTCGGCAACTCGTTCGCCCGGAGACGCAACATCCCGGGCAGCGTCAAACCTAGGGTGCCGAACATCCCGACCTGGAGAAACTCCCGTCGACGCCAGGTGGTACGGATGTCGGGGTGGTCTCCTTGACAGTTGCGATGCATTTTCATGACGACGGGGTGGGGTTTGGGGATGAGACAGGTGTATCGGGTCCGGGTTGCCTTAAAATAACAAAATTATGCCTGTCGAACCTGGCGAGAGGGACCGCTGCCCCCGGAGGGAGGTCCCCGCCCCAATCTACCTTTTGACAACCCCGGAAAACCCCCGTAGAAACCCCGTAATTCACCCCGCCTTCATGACCACCCCCTCCCCTGACGAAAAACCGAGCGAGGAACCCAAGGCGCTGACCTGGGGCTTCCGGGTCGTCCTCCTCACCTCGGCCCTTTATATCGCGGGCTGTTCGGCTTATTTCTCGGTCCTGGGCCTGGGCCAGCTCTTCACCGGCTCCGAAGGCCCGGTCATGGTCATGGCCGCCTCCCTCGAGGTGGGCAAACTCGTCGCCGCCTCCTTCCTCTACCGCTACTGGCACCTGATCACTGGGGTCCTGCGTTTCTACCTGACCTTGGCGGTCTTGGTCCTCATCGCCATCACCTCGCTCGGCAACTACGGCTACCTCGCCCGCGCCTACGAAAAAACCGCCACCACGATCACGCGCAACGAGACCGAGATCGCCGCCATCGAGAAGACTATCGCCGAGAGCCAACGCCAAATCGACGACGCCCGGGGTAAGAACGTCCGCGTGAACACCGCGAGCCGGGAGGACATCGCCAAGCTCCAAGGACGTCTCACGCAGGTCGCCGAGTCGCTCACCCAATCGCTCGCCCGCCTGCAGGAGCAGCGCAAGGCGCTCGACACCCGGCGCGCCCAGGACACCGCCGCGCCCGCCCAACGCGGCGCCGACCTCAGCGCCACGCTGGCCAAGAGCATCGCCGCCGAAGAGAGCGCCGTCGCCAAGGGCCTCGCCGCCGAAGAAGCCGCCATCGCCGGCCTCAACGACCGTTTGAAGGTACTCGACCAGGCCGTCGCCGCCTACACGGCGCAAGGCACCACCAGCACCTACCTGATCTTCGAGCAAGACAACGTGAAGAAAGGCCAGGAGCTCCGCGAGCAGCAGAAGCCGGAACGCGAGGCCATCCTCGCCAAGGTCGTCGAAGCCTCCAGCGCCATCACCCGACTACGGGCCGACGGCTCCGCCCGCGTCGAGCGGCTCCGGGCGGAACAGGCGCGCGTGAACACCGACGCCGCCAAGGAGACCAGCCTGCTCCGCGACCAATTCAAAGGCGAGCTCGCCCGCCTCGACGACGAGGAAAAAAGTCTGCGCAAGACCGGCGAGGAGAGCCTCGTCGCCCTGGAGAAACAACTCGCCAGCCTCCAGGAGCAGGGCCAAACGAAGGCTGGCCTGACCGAGGCCGAAGTGGAGGCCCTCTACAAGGTCAACCGCGAGCGCACCGAGCAGATCCATAAATTGCGCGACCAGATCGCCGCCACCGACATCGGGTCCTACCGCTTCGTCGCCCGGGCCTTCGATGCCGAGGCCACCGACGTCGTGAAGTGGCTGATGTTGGCGCTTGTCGCGGTATTCGACCCGCTCGCCGTGACGCTCGTCGTCGCCTTCAACATGGCGCTGACCCGCGGTCGGGGGCAACCTACGGCGGCACTCGCCGGCGCCGGGGCGGAGACCGCCAACCCCGCTCCCGCCGCGCTGCCTGCGCCCGCCCCGGCCCCCGCCACCCGGCGACGCGGCCAGTGGTCGCCGCTCGAGATCGTCGTCGCCGCGATCCTAGGTAGCGTCCTGCTCGGCCTCTTCCTCTGGCTGTGGTCGTCCGAGCGCACCGAACAGGCCGCCCGCGGGAACTTCGGCTCGGCGAACGTCATCCCGGGCGACAGTTTCGCGGTGATGGCCTTTCGCCCGGATGAACTCCGCCAGAAAGGCAACAAAGCCTTCCCCGAGTGGCTGGAACGCACCGGCGGTAAGGGCATGTCCACCGCCGTAGCCGAGCTGGTGAAGAACGGCCTCGACGCGCATTCCGACATCTACGCCTTCGCGAAATTCCCAGCGGACGCCAAGGATGCGGGCGATGGCTCCCGCCCGGTGATGCTCTGCGGCCTCGTCATCCGCGTCGTCGACCCGACGGTGGCCGAGGCGGCCCTCTCGCGGATCGCGGACCAGCTGAACAATTCCCTCCGGGGCGAGACCGGCAAGAGCGCCTCGAACCTCACTCGCAGCCGCTCGATGATCAAGCATGGGGAGGGCCGTTACATGGACCCAGAAGGAGGTTTTTTTACCTTTGGTCTGACGAACCGGACCGCGGTCATCTTGGTTGAGTTCGAAGGCGACCCCGCCGCTCCCTGCGTGGAAAAGGAGATTCGCCTCTGCCTGACGCGCCCCGAGGCACGATTGCGCAAGGCGGGCGAACTCCCGGAGAAACTCCCGCACTACGCGAGCGATCAGCCAGGCGCCCTGACCCTCTGGCTCGACGCCAACCGCTTCTTCCGCCGACTGCCCATGAACCCGGCGACGCGCAGCCGCTACGAGCAAATGCGCCCGGCGATGGAGTTTGAGTTGCTGCTCGCGCTGCAGGCCGCCGGTAACGATTCGCTTTCGATCGGGGCGAGTTACCTCTACCAGTTCGACCGTTTCGCCGACGGCGCCACGCGCGACCCGGTGAAGCTGATGGCGAAGCTCGAGGCCCCGGCCGTGCCCGACCTCGGCTGGAAACTGATGAACCGTTGTGCCGACACGCTCGACTACGATTCGCTGATCGAACGGATGCGCGGCGCCCTCGGCGACGACAAGCGGCCCGGTGCGCAGCTGGTGCGGGTCGAGAAAACGGTGCCGACCGGCCGTGATGCCAAGTTCACGATCTCCGCGCGCTTCGACCCGAAAGCGGGCCCGCCCTTGGTCACGGCAATGCAGATTCTGACGCAGTAAGCACCGCCGATGGACCGACGTGGCACCAGAAACCTGTGGCTCATGGCCGCGGGTTGCGTCGCCTTGGTCGGTTGCCGCACCGAGACGGGGAGCGAGGAGAGTTCCTCTTGGTATAACTTCTCCTCCCGTCGCGGCGGCCACGGCAGTGGCCCCGGCGGCGACCACGCCAAGACCCCGCCGCCGCGGGCCGACTCCGTCCCCAAAGCCCTGCCGGCACCCATCGCCGCAACGGGAGCCGCCCACGGCGACCTCCCCCTGCCGACGAAACCTGCGGCCCGCCCAGCGCCCGCGACTCAACCTGAAGTCGGCACCAGCCCCACGGCGCCCCCTCCATCGTTGACGGTGCAAGCGCCCGACGGGAGCGCCCGCGCGACCAACCCGAAGTCGGTCATCGGTTTACCGGAAACCTCCGGCCCTAAGGAGCGGGAACCCGGCACCGCGGTAAGTCTCCCCACCCTCCCGGAAGGATCCCGGGCCCGCCGCGATACCCGCGGCATCGACGTCGACATCCCGAGCGCGCCGAGGCCTCCCGGCAAGACTAGCCCTGAACTAGAGATCGAACTGACGACGAGGCCCCGTTCGACGAACGTATCCGGCAAAGTCCCGCTCCCGGCCCCAGCCGTGCCCACCGCGCGACGTGGCACCTCGGCCTCATTAAAACTACCCGGTTTCGACCAGGACACGCCGAGGTCCGCTGGACCGAACGCACGCCACCTGCCCGACCTCGACGCCGCCCCCTCCCGCGAGCACGAGGCAAGCCCGTTCCGACTCCTTGGCCCGGAGGGCACGTCCCGTCGCCCTCCGGCCGGCTCGAGCCTCCCGGGTCTCGACGCGCCCGGCGCGACCGCGAGCGCCCGCGGCACAGACACCTTGCCCCTCCCGGCCCCAAGGTCACCGACCAGCCGGCCTGGCGAAAGCCCGCCACTACCGAACGTGCGGGATGGCTTGCTCTCGGCGCTACCCACCCCTGCAAAGGCGACCGGCTCGCTCGCGCTGCCCGCGACCAACGTGACGGGACGCCCGAATCGCGTAACGACGAGCCCCCTCGTGCCGAGTGCCCCGGAAGCCGGCCCGGCGAACGGCCAAGAGCCTCCCGCCTCGCTGAACCCGCGGCCCGACATGGCGAGTGCCCCAGACCGCGCTGGGTCGCCTAGCCCGACCCTCCGACCCGGCGCGAGCGCCAACCCTGCCGAAAGCCGGATTCCGCTCCCCTTCCGGCTCGGCGAATGGATTTCCGACGAGCAAGCGCACCAGCTCTGGCGGGCGCAACAACGCACCCGCACCAGTCAGGAAGAAAAGCGGCGTCTGACCGAGCAAGAACGGCTCAGCCAAGCCCTACTCCGCTTCCTCGCGCCGGAGCTGACACCGCAATAACCCGCGGCCTTAGGCCCAAGGAATCGTGAATTGGTTCTGCGGCGACGCGTTGGTCTGCTTCCGCGTCGGGGAGTAATCGAACGTCCGCATCGTGCCGTCCTTGCGCATTTCGATCAGACGCAGCCAGCCGTCGCCGCCGTTGGGTTTCATCTGGAAATTGACCAGCAGCTGGGGCACCCGGCGACCTTTAGCGGTAGAGGTCACGAGACGCCCCAGCCCATCCTCCACGACATGACCGTTCAAGGTCAGGAGGAAGTTCTCGTGGCGGGAAATCAGCTGCTGCCAGATCTCCTCGCCGTCGTTCACGTCGTCGTCCGGCTGGGCTAAACCGTAGACGTGCGGGTTCCAATCCTGCTTCTTGCCGAACTTCCGCCAATCGTAACGCGTGTCGTCGTGGTAGACCAGGACATGGGTCAGTAGGATGACCTCTAGGTCGGCATGCGCGGCCACGACCTCATCGGCCCAGCGCAGGACATCGCGGCGGGGGGCGAACTCGAGACAAAGCACGAGGAAACGCCGACCCGCCACATTCAGGCGGTGGAAGGTGTTCTCGGCGCGCTTCGGCTCGCGGTCGTAGTTACCCGCCCAGTGCGGTGCGCGGGACAGCTCGGCGACCGGGAAAAAGTCCGTGAACAAGGTGGAACGGTCCGCGCCGTTACCCTTGGGTCCATGGTCGTGGTTTCCGGTCGTCAGACACAGCGGCATCCCCGCGTCCATCAGCACACGCAGGGCCCGCCGCGCGTTCTCCCATTGCGGGACCGTGTTCTGGTTCGTGATGTCACCGAGATGAAAGGTCGCGGCGATACGATAGCTGACCCGGTTCTCAACGATCCAAGTGGTCTGAGCCAGGAAGGTCTCGGGATATTTCTCCGAGTAGAACTGCGTATCCGGCAGCACCGCAAAGGTGAATGAGCCCTCCGCGGGCAGAGGCGGCTCGCCGTCCACGAACACCGCGTCGGCGTAAGGGTCGGGCTTCGCCTTGAGCGGGGGGCGCGCGGGTTCGGCGCCGCGCACGAAGAACGGCACGAAGCCGAGCGAAAGGGCGCCGGCACGACGGAGGAAGGCGCGACGGGGGGAGTGCTCCATGGCTCCTTGATAGGCGAAGGAGCGAAGCGCGCCAGCGGAAACCCGCCCACGAAAATGGACGGGCCAAGGACCCGCCCATCGGCGTCACGGGAAGGTGACGGGCTTACTTCAATTCGGCGATTTGGATGTCGCGGTACTCGACCTTCATCTTCAGACCCCCGTGGATCTGCAGGCCGACCGAGTAAGGCGTCGGGTAGGCGGGATCGGTGAGCTGGGAGACCTGCTCGCCATTGAGCCAAACGGTGTAGGTGTCGCCCTTGGCGCGGAAGACGATCTGGTTCCAGTCGTCCTTCTTCCAAAGTTTCTCGACCTTCGGAGCGAAACCAGCTTCGGGGTACTTACCGACGTAGTAGGTGCAGGTCATGTCCTTCTTCAGGCTACGCGAGACGCCGATCTGCATCTGCATGTCCTTCTTCCCGGTCTTATCACGGCGCACCATGATGCCGCTGTCGATTTCACCACTGAAGCGGCAGTCAAGGGAGATGATAACATCACCATAGGCCTTCTCGGTGTAGAGCATGTTGCCCTTCAGCTTCTCATCGTTCTCACCGACGAGGACGCCATCGACGACCTTCCAGAATTTATTCTCCTTAGCGTCCTTCCAGCCGGTGAGGTCCTTGCCATTGAAGGCGGAGACAAATTCAGCCTTGGGCACCGGCTCGGCGGACGGAGCGTCGGCAGCACGGAGGGTCGCGGCCAAGGCCACGGCAAGGAGGGAGAGGAAGCGGAGGGAGCGCATGGGGGTTCGGAAAAACCACCCGAAACACGGGCAAGTTGCAAGCCTTGCCCGTGTTTCAAATTGCCAGCCCCCGCCCGCGGCCCTTTATGTGACCCACCCCCATGCGTTCACTCCTCCCTACCCTCGCCCTCCTTGTCGCCGGTACCAGCGCTTTTGCCGCTGAAGCCAAATACGAACTGGTCCCCGACTTCATCAAGCCAGGCCAGGAGCGTAAGACCATCGGCAATGGCCACGGCGAAATCGCCGTCGACTCCGCCGGGCTCATCTACATCAGCGTCCAGGAGGCGAACGCCGGCCTCCAGGTCTACGACCAGACTGGCAAGTTCGTGAAGGCCCTCAAGCTGCCCAATTCCCTCCACGGCTTCGTCATCCGTAAGACCACCGAAGGCGAGTTCATCTTCGCCGCTGTCCTCAACGAACAGCGCCTCATCAAGTGCACGCTCGACGGCACCATCGTGATGGAAATCAAGGCGGACGACTTCCCCGCCGCCCAAGGCAAGACGAAGGACGGCAAGAACACCCTCAAGTTGACGAACTGTGACGTTGCCGCCAACGGCGACATCTACATCGTGGATGGCTACGGCAAGAGCTGGATCTTCCAGTTCGATAAGGCAGGCAAGTTCAAGCAGGTCTTCGGTGGCCCGACCCAGAAGGTCGCCGAGAAGGCCTTCGCCAACACCCACAAGATCTTCGTCGACAACCGCTACTCCCCGGCCCGCCTGCTCTGCCTCGACCGCGGCAACAACCGCATGTTCCACCTCGACCTCGACGGCACGAACCCGCAGATGATTGCCGACAAGGGTCTCCGCAATCCGTCCTCGGCCTCGTTCCACGGCGACCTGATGTGCGTCGCCGAGATCGCGGGCCGCGTCTCCGTCTGGAACAAGGAAGGCAAGATGGTCGCCGAGCTCGGCGCCAACGACACCAAGGGCCAGACCAACACCCCGGGCGTGAAGCCCGAGGCTTGGCGCACCGGTATCGTGACCTCGCCCCACGGCATCACCTTCGACGGCAAGGGTAACATCCTCGAGACCGAGTGGAACCAGTTCGGTCGCGTGCTCCGCTGGGACGCCAAGTGATCGGCGGGCTTCGCCAGGCCTGCCTGCTAGGGGGAGCCTTGTTGCTCCCCCTGTTCGTGTCCGCCCATAACGGCGAGTGGCTGCTGGCGAAACTCACGATCGGACGCGAAGGCGGGATCACCTTGCGGGTCACGGCCGACGCCGAGGCGAACTTCCTTATCAAAGATCGGGCGGGCCTCGCCCGCGAGGCAAAGGGGCTGCTGCTCCTGAACGACGGCAAGGAGACCCGTCTCTGGAGCGAGGTCGCGCCGACCCCGAGTTTCGGGACGACCGACCGCCTCGACCCGGCCGCCCCGCTTAACCACACCCCGGAGGAGCTGGCCCGCCGCTACACGCTCCTACAGGCGACTTGGCGCTGGGACGACCCTCCGGGCAAGTTCACCTTGCGTGCGCCCGAGCAGAGCCCGCACACCGTGATTCTCTGGCTCGTCGACGAGCGCCAGCCTCAGGGTGAGCCCCGCTGGGTCATGCTCATCGGCGGCGATGAGTCGCCCCTGATCCAGCTCAGCACCCCCGAACCCCGGCGCGAGCTGTCTGGGTGGCTCAGCCCGGGCATCAGCGACTTCGTCATCCCCGCAATCGCGACAGTGGCCGGGATGCTGCTCGTCTGGTTCGCCCTCGGGCTGAACCGCATCGGCGAATGGCTGGATCGGAAGCGGAAGCCTTAGCCCGTCACCGCGTCGACGAACCCGGCCCGCGCATCGAAGTGCGGGTTATGCCCGCTCTCCGCCAAGGTCACGAGGTCCGCCTGCGGGAAGTGGGCGCGAATCTCCGGCAGATCCTCATCGCGCACATAGCCCGACTTCCCTCCGCGGATGAAGCGGGTCGGTCCGGCGAAGACTTCGCCAGGCACCAAGGGATGCCCGAGAATCTCCGGAAGGGCCGCGGTCAAGGCGGCCCGATTGACCGTCCAACGCCAACGCCCCTCGGCATCCTGCCCGAGGTTCGTCAGGATGAACTGCCGCATCCCCCACTCCGACACCTGGGCGGCGAGCCGGGCCTCCGCATCCTTGCGCGAGGTCACCGCAGCGAGGTCGAGCGCTTTCATCGCGGCAAACTCCACGCGCACGCGGTCGCTGTAGACGCGCGGGGCGATGTCCACGATCGTCAACCGGGAGACCAGGTCCGGGCGGTCGACGGCGAGGCGCATGGCGGCTTTACCGCCCATGCTATGCCCGACGAGGTGGACGGGACCAAGGGCGAGCCGCTCCAGCCAGGCCACCACGTCGCTGGCCAGCGCCGGATAGCCACACGCCTCGCCCCAAGGGGAGGCGCCATGATTCCGCAGGTCGGGAGCGAAAACGCGATACCCGCGCTCGGCCAAGGCCACGCCCGCGGACTGCCAATTACGCGAGGAGCCCAGGAGTCCGTGTAACACGACCAGCGGGGCACCCGTCCCGCCGAGTTCGCGGACAGCCAGGGTCAGCGGGGCGCTCACGAGACGATGCGCGAGGCGGCGAAACTGATGCCGGCAAGATTCATCTCAAGGCCCTTCGGGTTCGGCGAGACCTGCAGACCGACCTCCTTGGTGACGAGCCCCGCGCGAATCAGGCGCGTCAGGTCGTTGTTCAGGGAACGCGACCCTTGGGCGGTGCCAGCCTCAACGAGTTCCGGCACCCGTTCGAACTGCCCGTCGCCCAGCATGCGGCGGGCGAGAGGATCGATCACCAAGACCTCACAGGCCGGCAGCACGCCCGTCCCATCGGCGCGCGGGACCAAGGTCTGGACCACCACCGCCCGTAAGGCGGCCGCGATCGAACGCTTGGCAAGGCTGAGTTGTTCGGGCGGGTAGAACTCGAACAGCCGCTGGATGGCTTGCTGGGCGGAGCCGGCGTGTAAGGAGGAGAGCACCAAATGACCCGTCTCGGAGGCCTGCTGGGCGGTCTCGAAGGTGGCGCGGTCACGCATCTCGCCCACCAGGATGACATCGGGATCCTGCCGCAAGGCCGCCCGCAACCCGGCAGGGAAATCGGCGACATCGATGCCCACTTCACGCTGGCTGAAAGAGGATTTCAGGTCAGCGAACACATACTCCACCGGATCCTCTAAGGTGACGATGTGCAGGGCGGCATGCTCGTTGAGGTGGCGCAGCATCGCGGCAAGGGTGGAACTCTTGCCGGAACCCGTAGGGCCACAGACCAAGATTAGCCCCTGAGGGGACGCCAACAAGCCACCGAGCAAGGGAGCATCGAGGTTGAGCCCGGCGAAATCGGGTGGTTGCGACTTCACCAAACGCAGGGCCACCGCGGGCTGGCCGCGCTGCACATAGGCGTTCACCCGGTAACGTCCCTGGCCGACCGCTGAACGGTCCAAGGCGTAGTCGACCTGATTGTCGGCAAACCAACGCGGGCGAAAGCGCTCCGGAATCGTGGCGAGGATGAAGTCGGTCAGGTCGCTCGCGGCCAGCGGAGCCATCTCGGTCGCGACCAATTGGTCGTTGACGCGAACGAGGGCCGGTCGGCCGGCCTTGAGATGGATGTCGCTCGCACCGTGCTCGACGGCCAAGGCGAGAAGGTCGGTGATGGTCTGAGGGTCGGCGGGCATGGGGACGGGCGCAGGATGGCCGCGGCCCCACGGACGGTCGAACCCAATCTGGTCACGCCCGTGCTTGAAACCGAGGAGGCCGAAGCTAGACCTGACGGCGTGAACCTCCCCCGCCTGCTGCTCCTCCTGGCCTTGGCCAGCGCCCCGCTCGGCGCCATCGAGACGCTCCAGGTAGCGGGCATCGGGGAGCTACGCGAGCCCGTCAACCTGGCGTTCGACGCCCACGGGGACGCCTACCTCGCGGAATCCATTCGCGGCAACCGCATCTTCCGGTGGCACGACGGCCGGATCGACCTCGTTTCGGGCGTCCGCTGGGACAGCGCGCCCAAAGGCATGGAGCCGCCCGCGCCGGCCAGAGCGCTGGACCTCGCGCCCGCCCTCTACCACGCTCCGCAAGATATCGCCGTCGCGCCGGATGGCTCGGTTTACATCTGCGACAGTCTCCAGCACCGCCTCGTCCGCCTCGACCCGAAGACGCACGTCGCGACGGTCTTCGCAGGCACCGGCCGGGCCGGCTTCGCGGGCGATGGCGGCCCGGCGGAGCAGGCCCGCTTCAACATCCCGACCAGCGTCGTCCTCGACCCGACCGGCAAGTTCCTGGTGGTCGCCGACCTCGGCAATCATCGCATCCGGCGCATCGACCTCGCCACCCGGGTGGTGACGACCGTCGCGGGGAACGGCCAAAAGGGCTTCCCCCAGGAGGGCGCCGACGCCCTCGCCTCGCCGCTTTGCTATGTGCGCACCGCGTGCGTGGCCGCGGAGGGGACGGTCTACGCCCTGCTCGGCAGCGTGCTCGGCGGGCATTCGCTGGTCGCGATCAAGGACGGCAAGGTGAGCGTGGTGGTGAACAAGGACGGCAAGCCCGGACCGGCCACGGACGGACCGGCCGCCGAGGCCCGCTTGAACTTCCCGAAATACGCCACGATGGACGCGAAGGGCGGCGTGCTCATCCTGGACACCGAGAACCATTGCCTCCGCCGCTACGACCCCGTCACCCGCGCGATCCGCACCGTCGCCGGCAATGGCGCGCCAGGCGCCGCGGTCGGCGCCGACTGGGCCACGACGCAGCTCAACCACCCGCGGGGCGCGCGCCTCGGACCCGACGGTCGGCTCTACGTGGCCGACAGCGACAACAACCGGATCCTCGTCGGCCCGGCCCCTTGAGCCGGCGACGGAGCGCGGCCATGCTTGAAACCCCGCCGCGCCGCCGCTAGAGCCCTCGACATGCGTCTCCCCCGCCTGCTCCCCTGCCTCCTGGCCTTGGCCTGCGCACCGCTCGGTGCCATCGAGGTCTTCAAGGGCCCGGGCTCCGCAGACCTACACGAACCCTTCAGCCTCGCCTTCGACGCGAAAGGCGACGCTTACGGCGTCGAGTTCCAGCCCACCAACCGCATCTTCAAGCTGCACGACGACCGGATCGATTACATCTCCGGCGTGCGCTGGGATAGCGCCCCCAAGGGACAGCAGCCGCCCGCGCCGGCCAAACGCCTCGACCTTTCGCCGGCCGTCTACGACGGCATGCACGACATCGCCGTCGGCCCGGACGGGTCGATCTACGCGGCCGATAGTTTCCAGCACCGCATCATCCGCCTCGACCCGAAGACGCACGCCTCGACCGTCTTCGCCGGCACGGGCAAGGCCGGCTTCGCCGGGGACGGCGGCCCCGCCGACCAAGCGCAGTTCAATATCCCGATGTGTGCGGTGATTGACCCATCGGGGAAGTTCATGGTCATCGCCGACCTCGTCAACCAACGCGTCCGCCGCATCGACCTCGCGACGAAAACGATCACGACCATCGCCGGCAACGGCAAGAAGGGCCTCCCGAAAGACGGCGACGACGCGCTCCAGACGCCGATGGGCGACGCCCGCGCGGCCTGCATGGCCCCGGACGGCACGACCTACGTCCTGCTCCGCAACAGCCACGCGCTCGCGGCGGTCAAGGACGGTAAGGTCACCCTCGTCGTGAACAAGGCCGGCAAACCGGGCGCCGCCACCGACGGCCCCGCCGCCGAGGCCCGCATGAACGGCCCGAAATACGTGACCATGGACGCGAAGGGCAACGTGCTCATCCTCGACACCGAGAACCACTGCCTCCGCCTCTTTGACCCCGTCAAACAGACCATCCGCACCATCGTCGGCAACGGCAAAAAAGGCGCGACGGTCGGAGCGGATTGGGCCGGCACGCAGCTCAATCGCCCACACGGTGCCCGCCTCGGGCCGGACGGCCGTCTCACCGTGACGGACACCTACAACAACCGAATCCTCGTCGGTCCGGCCCCTTAAGCGGGGATCAAGCGGTTCGGCTAGGTTTTTGGGTTTGTCTCTTTCGGCAGGGGGCGGTTGGTTCGGGGGTCCCTTTCCCGCCCAATGTCCCCGACCGGTTCCACCTCCTCTCGCCGTCCCTTCGGCCCCCGCGCTTTCGTGGGAGCCCACACGGCCTTGGTCACTCCCTTCCAGCATGGGGCGGTGGCCTGGGATGACCTGCGGAAGCTGGTCGAATTTCAGATCCAGGACGGCATCGATGGCCTGGTCGCCGTCGGCACCACCGGCGAGTCCCCCACCCTCGACTATGACGAGCACATCGAGGTCATCCGCCGGACGGTCGAATTCGCCGCCGGACGCGTGCCCGTCATGGCTGGAACGGGCTCCAACGCCACGACCGAAGCTCTCGACCTCACCCAGCGCGCCGACGCAGCCGGCGCCGACGCCTTCCTGCTCGTCGCCCCGTATTATAACAAGCCCAGCCAGGAAGGCCTGTTTCGTCACTTCGCGCTCCTGGCTGAATCGACGGCGAAACCGATCATCCTCTACTCCATCCCAGGCCGCTGCGGCATCGAAATCACCGTCGAGACCACCCTGCGCCTGCGAAAGAAGTACCCGAATATCATCGGCATCAAGGAAGCCGGCGGTCAGGTCGACAAGGCAGCGCGCCTCGTGCGCGAAGCCGACCCGGAATTCATCGTCCTGAGCGGCGACGACTCATTGACCCTACCCTTCGCCGCAGTGGGCGGCCAAGGCATCATCTCCGTGGCGTCGAACCTCATCCCCGGCCCGGTCGCCAAGCTCGCGAACCTCGCGCGCACGCAGCAGTTCGCCGAAGCCAAGGTGCTGCACGACCAGTTGGCCGAGATCTTCAAGACCCTGTTCGTCGAACCGAACCCGGTGCCGGTGAAGCATTGCATGATGCGGGCGGGCATCATCGGTTCCGACGAAGTCCGCCTGCCCCTCTGCGAGATGTCCGAAGCCAACCGCCTGCTCGTCGAGCGGGTCGCCGACGCCACCCTCGCCTCCCTCCGATGAGCTCGCCCACCCGCATTCTCCTTAACGGCGCCAAGGGCCGCATGGGCCTCGCCATCGCCAACGTCGCCGCCGATGAGAAGGCCTTGATCGCCGCCGGCGTCGATCAAGGCGATAACCTCGCCGCGCACATCAGCGCCGCCGAGGTGGTCATCGATTTCTCGTACCACTCCGCGACCCTTGCCGTCGCGCAGCTCTGCGCGCAGCACCGGAAGCCGCTGGTCATCGGCACCACCGGCCACACCGCCGAAGAGAAGGCCGCGATCACCGCCGCCATCAAGGGCCTCCCAGTCGTCTGGGCCGGCAACTACTCCGTCGGCGTCACGCTCCTCAACGCGCTCGTCCGCCAGGCCGCCCGCTCGCTCGCCGACGCGGGCCGCTGGGACGTCGAGGTGCTCGAGATGCACCACCGCCTCAAGAAGGACGCGCCCTCCGGCACCGCCGAGACGCTCCTCAAGATTCTCCTCGAAGAGCGCCAGCTCGCCAAGGAAGCTCTCAAACACGGGCGCGACGGGCTCATCGGCGAACGCCCGCTCAATGAGATCGGCGTGCACGCCATCCGCGGCGGCGACGTCGTGGGCGACCACACCGTACTGTTTGCGGCCGAGGGCGAACGCCTTGAACTCACGCACAAGGCTTCCAACCGCGAGATCTTCGCGCGTGGCGCCGTCCGCGCCGCCCGCTGGCTGAAGAGCCAGCCCGCCGGCCTGTACGGGATGGATGATGTGTTGGGGCTCAAATAAGAGGCCTCAGAGACAAAGGGCCAGGGCTGGGGCTAGGGCTGGGGCTGGGGCTGGGGCTCGCAAACATGCCAGGAGACGACATGCCTGGCGCCATCTCTATCCATTTACTTACTGGCCCTGGCCCTTTGTCTCTTATCTGCCCAAAGCCGCCTTCACCAACTGATCGGCGGTGGCACCGGGACCGAGCTTGGCGACAGCGGTGCGCACGCCCTTATCCGCGTCGGCGGGCTTGAACCCAAGCGCCACCAAGGCAGCCAGGGCATCGGCCGCGGGCGTCGGCACGAGGGCCGCGGCGGGCGAGATCGACGCCACGGTCGGCGCGGAACCTTCGAGACCAACCTTATCCTTCAGTTCCATCACGAGCCGCTCGGCGGTCTTCTTGCCGACGCCAGGACACTGCGAAAGCAGGGCGACGTCGCCCCGGAGGATGGCGTCGCGCAGGATGGGGAGGGCGAGGCGGCTGAGGATATTGAGCGCCATCTTCGGGCCGACGCCGGAGACCTTCTCCACGAGCAACTTGAAGAACTCGCGCTCCTCCGCGACCGCGAACCCATAGAGGGCTTGGCCGTCCTCGCGGAAGACATGGTGAATCAAGAGGAAGACTTCCGCGCCCAACTTCGGCAGGCGCTCCGCGGTCGTGACAGGGACGTGCACCTCGTAGCCGACACCGGCGGACTCGATGACGACACGGAGGACGCCAGCCTCGATGAGTTTGCCGCGCAGGGAGACGATCATGGTCGAAGAAAAGTGGCGGAGACGCGGGGGGTTAAGCCCGAATCTCGATCAGGAAGCCCTTGAGGTAGCGGCTTTCCGGGAAGTTCAGGAGGACGGGGTGGTCCGCCGGCTGGGAGGTGCGCTCCAGGACCACCGCCTCGCGCCGAGCGTCCGCCGCGGCGGCCTCGATGACCTCGAGGTACATCTCTTCGGAAACCCGGTGCGAACAGGAGTAGGTGGCGAGGATACCCCCGGGACCAAGCATCCGCAGCGCCCGGAGGTTCAGCTCCTTGTACCCTCGCAAGGCGCCGTCGATCGAATCCTTGCTGCGGGCGAAGGGCGGCGGGTCGAGGACGATCAGGTCGAAGGTCGCCTCGCGGTGTTCCGTGAACCAGTCGAAGACATTGGCCACCTCGAAGCCGGCCTTGAGCCCATTGCGCTCGGCGGCCGAGCGCGCGGCGGTGATGGCGTCTTCGGACTGATCAAGGCCGAGCACGCTGGTCGCGCCCGCCTTGGCGCAGGCCAAGCCGAAGCCGCCTTGATTACAAAAGGCATCCAGCACGCGCCGACCCTTCGCCAGTTGGGCCACGCGGGCATGCTGATCGAGCTGGTCGAGGTACATGCCGGTCTTCTGCCCGCCGGTCAGGTCGACGAGCACCTGCACGCCGCCGACCTCCATCCACGACGGCGCCAAAGGCTTCCCGGAGACGGTGCGGATCGAGGTCTCCATGCCCTCGAGCTTACGCGAGGGGGCATCATTGCGCAGGACGATCTCCCGCGGGCGCAGCAACCGCTGCAAAACGTCGGCGATCACGAGGAGGCGCTGATCCATTCCCAAGGTCAGGGCCTGGACGGACAGGAGGTCATGGTAGCGATCGACGACCAGTCCCGGCAGGCCATCGGCCTCGGACCAGATGAGTCGACCGACAGGCTTACCGGCGCGGCGATTAACCGCGAAGGTGATGAGTTCCTCCAGCAGCGGGCCATCCAACGAAAGGGGGCGGCGGGAATAGCGGCGCCAGGCGATCTGGGATTTTCCATTCCACAGCCCGGCCCCGAGGCAACGACCCTTAAGGTCGGTCAACTCGACGCAATCGCCATCTTGCGGCGGCTCGCCGGCGAAATCGACTTCCCCGAGGAAAGCCCAAGGGTGACCTCGCAAGACGCGAGCAGGACGACCAGGGCGGATACGGATGGCGCGGAGCATGTCAATTGACGGACCTCAACTTCGGGATCGCCCAGCAGGCGGTCAAGAGCGTGGGCAACCAAGCGGCGACCACGGGAGGGATGGCCCCGTTATCGCCGAAGGCGGAACAGAAGGCGGCGAGAAAGTAGAAGGCCAGGAATAGCCCGAAGGTCTTGGCGACACCCACCATGGGGCTCACGCGGCCACCGACGACGGCGAACGGGATAGCCACCGCGATGACCACGAAGCAGATGGCCGGGGCGGAAAGAATCGCATGGTAGCGCATGGCGTAGGCGGCGTTGTGCCCCGTCGGGTTCTGGCCGGCCAATTCCACGAAACGCCCCACCTCGCGCAAGGACAGCATGTCGGGATCGCGCGTGGCGAAAAGCATCACTTCCGGATCCTCATCGAACCCTGGGGTCAGCTCGGTGAAGGGCGGCTGAGCCAACAAAGACCCGGACTTGGGGTCGAAGCGTAGGTCGCGCCCCTGCCGGAAAGTCCAGCGCCATTGGCCGGCGACCTGCTTAAACTCCGCGAACCGGGCGGAGATGCAGCGCGTCTCCCGCCCCAGGTCGTCAAACACATGGACATCAACCTCGTAGGCTTGGCCCGTCGTGAACCCCATCCGGCTGATCAACCAAAGCCGGTGTGTCTTGGTGTTCTCAAACGAGACCAGCCCGGTCTCCCCCGAAGGCAAGGGCGCCTTGCCTTGGGCGCGGATAGCATCGAATTGGGCGACTTCGATGATTTGCCGCTGACGCTCCAAGGCATCAGGAATCCAGAAGGCGTTGAGCAGCATCAACAGCAGGGCGCACCCGGCGCCGGCGGCCCAGAGAGGCGCAGTAATCCGCCACATCCCGACGCCGGCGGCCCGGATCGCCGCCAACTCTTGGTTTCGGTTCATCGCCCCGAGGGTGAAGATGACCGAGATGAGCAGCGAAATGGGCATCAGCATCGGGATGCTGCCCACCATAAGCATGGCGAGAAACTCAGCGATGACCCCCAAGGACGCGCCCCAGCGCTGAAAATCGGGGATCCAGTTGTAGCAGTGCGAAATCAGGATCAGGCCACCAAACCCCAGGAGACAGAGGCCGAAGACCTTGGCCCATTCGCGGAGAATATAGCGATCGAGGATGCGCACCTGCAGGAATGACAACCGCGCCACCGTTGCCAGCAACCTCAAACCTCGCAAAGAGCGCCCCCGGCAGTCTGGGGTTGAAAACGCCGGGCCAAGAACCTGTATGCAACCCACCCCCGCCCGGCCTGTCCCAGTCCTTGCCCGTGTGAGCCTTGGCTCATCCGGCACCCCCACCAACCCATGGTTCCACTTCGCCTCGCCACCCTCGGCATCCTGCTGACCGCAGCCGGCCACCTCACCGCCGCCGAGACTGCGCCATTGCAATACAATGAGGAGATCCGCCCAATCCTCTCCGAGAACTGTTTCTATTGTCACGGGCCCGACGCCAACAAGCGCAAGGCTAAGCTCCGGCTGGACATCCGCACCGAGGCCTTGGCCAAGAAAGCCTTCGTTCCCGGCAAGCCAGAGGAGAGCGAGCTCATCAAGCGGCTATCCTCCCGCGACCCCGAGGAAGTCATGCCACCTCCCGAGTCGCACCGCACCGTGACAGCGGCGCAGAAGGACCTGCTTAAGCGCTGGATTGCCGAAGGCGCAAACTACCAGGAGCACTGGACTTTCATCGCCCCGACCCGCCCTACCCTCCCCGCGAACGGCGAACGGCACCCCGTCGACGCCTTCGTGGCCGCCAAGCTGAACACCGTCGGGCTCAGCCTCTCGCCGGAAGCCCCCAAGGCGACCTTGCTGCGTCGCGTGACCCTCGACCTGACGGGTCTCCCCCCCACCCCCGAGGAGACCGATACCTTCCTCGCGGACCGCTCGCCCGACGCCTACGAGAAGCAGGTCGACCGCTTGCTGGCCTCGCCCCGATACGGCGAGCGGATGGTACTCCCGTGGCTGGACGCCTCCCGCTACGCGGATAGCAACGGGTTCCAGCAGGATGGCGACACGTTCCAGTGGGTCTGGCGCGACTGGCTGGTGCGCCAGCTCAACGCGGATAAACCCTTCGATCAGCTGAGCACGGAGATGCTGGCCGGCGACCTCCTGCCGAACGCGACGCCCGAGCAACGCCTCGCGACGGCCTTCAACCGGAACCACATCCTGAACGGCGAAGGCGGCAACATCGCCGAAGAACAACGCTACGTCAGCCTCTTCGATCGCGTGGATGCGACCGCGACGACTTGGCTGGGCCTGACGATGGCGTGCGCCCAATGCCACGACCATAAGTACGACCCCGTGACCCAGCAGGATTATTACCGTTGGATGGACGCCTTTAACCATGCGCCGGAACGCGGCGTCCCCGGCGGCGGCCCGTCCCGCTTCCGGCTGGACCAGCCGCTACTGGAATTCCCCACCGTCGAGCAAGCCGCCCAGTTCGCCAAGCTGGAGGCCGACTTCAACACCCGGAACCAGGCGTTCCCGGAGTTGCAAAACCAGACCTACGCCGCCTGGTTGGCCAAACCCGCCAAGGACCGCGGCAAGGTGCCCACGGAGCTTGAAGCCGCGCTGACGCCGGCAAGGAAGCGGACCGCCGCCGAGGAGAAAGCCCTCCGCGCCCACTACAACAAGAACGTCTTCCCGGACGACCGGAAGAAATTGCCAGCGCTGGTCGCGCTCGATGCCGCCAAGGCCGCGATGGATAAGTTCAAGAGCAGCGACAACTGGCCCCGGGTGATGGTGATGTCCGACGACAAGGCCCGCGAGACGAACCTCCTCGACCGAGGGGCCTACCTCTCGAAGAAGGACAAGGTGACCTTCGACACGCCTGGCTTCCTGCCGCCGATGCCGAAGGAGGCGCCCCGCAACCGGCTCGGTCTCGCCCAGTGGCTCTTCCAGCCCCACCACCCCTTGACCGCCCGCGTGCAGGTGAACCGCCAATGGCAGCTCTTCTTCGGCAAGGGTATCGTCCGTACCTCCGAGGATCTCGGGGTGCAGAGCGAGCAACCCAGCCACCGCGAGCTCCTCGACTGGCTTGCGGTGGAGTTCCGGGAATCCGGCTGGAAGACCAAGGCATTACAACGCCTCATCGTGACCAGCCGCACCTACCGTCAGTCCAGCCACGTAAGCGCAACCCAACTCCAGAAGGACCCCGAGAATAAGTTGCTCGGGCGCGCCCCGCGGCTCCGCTTACCGTCCCTCCTCCTCCGCGACCTCGCCCTCGGTGCCAGCGGTCTGCTCGTGGATAAACAAGGCGGGGCTCCCGTCTACCCCTACATGCCGCCCTCCCCCTGGGAGAGTCTCGCCATCACGAAGGAGCGCGACTTCACCTACCCGACCTCCAAGGGCGCGGACTTGTACCGCCGATCGCTCTACACTTTCTGGCGCCGCACCATCGCGCCGGTGAACATGTTCGACACCTCCGCGCGCCAGACCTGCCGCGTCCGCCTTTCCACGACCTCCTCGCCGCTGCATGCGTTGACGATGCTCAACGACCCGACCTGGGTCGAGGCCTCCCGCGCGCTCGCCCAACGCGTCTGGCCGGCCGGCGATGATGCCGCCCGCCTGGCCCAAGCCTACCGCTTAGTGCTCGGCCGGGCGCCGACCGGACGAGAGCCCGCCCTGCTGGCCGACCTGCTCGCGCACCAACGTCGGCTCTACGCCGCGGATGCCAAGGCAGCCGAGGCCCTGCTGACCCACGGGGAAAGCCGGCGCGACCCCGCCATCCCCGCCACCGAGCACGCCGCCCTGACCGCGGCCTGCCTGGCCCTCTTCAACCTCGACGCCGCGCTCACCCGCGACTGACCGACATGCACCCCGACCTCTCCCCTTCCGAATGGCGACGTCAGTTGACGCGCCGGAGCTTCCTCAGCGCCGGCGTCCAAGGCATCGGCACCGTGGCCCTCTCCTCCCTCCTGAGCAAGGACCTGTTCGCAGCCAAGCCGGACGCGATTGGGACGCTGCCCGGCCTCCCGCACTTCGCGCCCAAGGCCAAGCGCGTGATTTGTCTCTGGCAAGGCGGCGGCCCCTCGCACGTCGACCTCTTCGACCACAAGCCGACCTTGGAGAAAGAAGCCGGTAAAGATATTCCCGCCAGCATCCGCGGCGATACCCGACTATCCTCGATGTCGAGCGGCTACGCCAAGTGGCCCGCCGTGCCGGCGATCAAGCCGTTCGCCCGCCACGGTCAGTGCGGCCGGGAACTCTCCACCCTTATCCCGCACATCGGCTCGATCGCGGACGAGATCTGCGTGGTCCGCTCCATGAACACGGAGGCGGTGAACCACGCCCCCGGCGTCACCTTCTTCATGACCGGCTCGCAGATCCCCGGGCGGCCCGCGGTCGGCGCGTGGCTATCTTACGGCCTCGGCACGATGAACGAGGACCTGCCGTCCTATGTGGTCATGACGTCCTCCGATAAGACTAAGACCTGCGGTCAGCTGTTCTTTGAGCACTACTGGAGCAACGGCTTCCTCCCGGGCAAACATCAGGGCGTCCGCTTCCGCGGCGTCGGCGAGCCCGTCCCCTACGTGAGCAACCCGGCGGGCGTGAACCCGGCTGGACGCCGCACGATGCTGGACGACCTGCAAGCCCTCAACCGCGAGCATTTCGCGATTGCCGGCGACCCCGAGATCGACACGCGCATCTCGCAGTACGAGATGGCGTTCCGGATGCAGTCTTCGGTGCCGGACTTACTGGACTTCCGCAACGAGCCGAAGGCCGTCCTGGAGATGTACGGCCCGGACGTGCTGACGCCGGGCACCTTCGCCAACAACTGCCTGATCGCCCGACGCCTCGCCGAACGCGGGGTACGCTTCACTCAACTGATGCACGCGGGCTGGGACCAGCACAACAACCTGTTCACGCAGCTGGAGAACCAGTGCCGCGACACGGACCAACCGAGCGCCGCGCTGGTCAAAGACCTGAAGCAACGCGGGTTGCTCGACGACACCCTGGTCATCTGGGGTGGGGAGTTCGGCCGGACACCCTTCGGCCAAAACCAACAGGGCCAAGGGTACAAGGGGCGCGACCACTTCGGCCGGGCTTACAGCTGGTGGCTCGCCGGCGGGGGGGGCAAAAAAGGTCATGTCTATGGCGAGACCGATGACTTCGGCTGGAACGTCGCGAAGGATTCGGTGCATATCCATGACATGCAGGCGACCTTGCTCCACCTCTGCGGGATCAACCACGAAGCGCTCACCTTCCGCTACCAAGGGCGTCAATTCCGCCTCACCGACGTGCACGGTAAGCCGGTCAAGGGCATCATGGCCTAAGGCCTCCCACCTGCGGTCGTGGCAAGAATGGGATAAAAGAGGGTTTTCCCGTCTTTTTCCCCTTGCCCCCGGAGTCCGCCCCCCTTTGCTCAAAACCTCACCCACCTTACGGCCATGACCCAGCACAACAGTTTCAAAGCCAGCGCCTCCTCCTCCGGCGCCAAGCGCAACGTCCTCAAGCGTTTTGAACGCGTGGAATTGCTCAAGAAGCGCGGCACGGTCAAGGACCTGAAGCGCGTGACCAAGCTTCCGAAGACCAAGCCTGACGCCTAAGTCCGGGTCTCGCTCCTTTGCGAAAAGCCCGCCCGGACTCCCGGGCGGGCTTTTTGCTTTCAAGGGGTCAAACCACGCTCGCCAGCCCACCCTCCCTTTCCCACCCTCTCCCTTCGCCCCGCATGGAATCGCCCCGGAAGAAATACCGACCGTTCGAGACCGTCCGCCTGCCCGATCGCCGCTGGCCGGACGCCCGCATCGAGCAAGCCCCTCGCTGGTGCTCCGTCGACCTGCGCGATGGCAATCAGGCCCTAGCCATCCCCATGAACGTGGCGGAGAAGCACGAGCTCTTCCAGGAGCTCTGCCGCATCGGCTTCAAGGAGATCGAAATCGGCTTCCCCTCCGCCTCCGACACCGAGTTCAACTTCACCCGCGAGCTGATCGAGCAACGGCTTATCCCCGCGGACGTCGCCATCCAAGTGCTGGTGCAGGCCCGCGAGCACCTCATCCGCCGCACGCTGGACTCCCTCAAGGGCGCCCACCGCGCGATCGTCCACCTCTACACGCCGACCAACCCGGCCCAGCGCGAGATCGTCTTCGGCTTGTCGAAGGCCCAAGTCCTCGAGATGGCCGTGAACGGCGCCAAGCTCATCCGCGAGCTCACCGACGCCCGGCCGGAAACGCAATGGCAGCTGGAATTCAGCCCCGAGACGTTCGTGCTCACCGAGCCTGACTACGCCCTCGAGGTCTGCGAAGCGGTCGCCCAGGCCTGGGGCGCGTCGGCCCAGCGCCAGATCATCCTGAACCTCCCCCTGACCGTCGAAGCCGGCACGCCGAACACGCACGCCGACCAGATTGAGTGGTTCTGCCGCCACCTCAGCAACCGCGCCATGGCGGTGGTCTCCCTCCACACACACAACGACCGCGGTACGGGCGTCGCCGCCACTGAGCTCGGCTTGATGGCCGGGGCCGACCGCGTCGAAGGCACGCTCTTCGGCAACGGCGAGCGCACCGGCAACCTCGACATCGTGACGGTGGCCCTGAACCTGTTCTCCCACGGCATCGACCCGCACCTCGACTTCCGCAACCTCGGACGCATCCGCGAGGTCTACGAGCGCGTGACGCGCATGAGCGTCCACGACCGCCACCCTTACGGCGGCGACCTCGTCTTCACGGCCTTCTCCGGCTCCCACCAAGACGCCATCAAGAAAGGCATGGATCGCCGCGCGAAGATCGGCCACGACGCCCTCTGGGACGTCCCCTACCTCACCATCGACCCGATGGACATCGGCCGCTCCTATGAGGCCATCATCCGCATCAACTCGCAGAGCGGCAAGGGCGGCGTCGCCTACATCCTCGACCGCGAGTTTGGCTTCGACCTCCCGAAGCTCATGCACCCCGAGGTCGGCAACCTCATCGGCAAGCACGCCGACAGCCTGGGCAAGGAACTTTCCCCGAAAGAGATCCACGACTGCTTCCGGGCGAACTTCGTGAACGCCGCGACGCCGCTCGAGCTCGTGGCGTTCGCCTCGACGCCGAACGGCCCGCAATCCTTTTCCGGTCAGGCCGAAGTCCGTCGCGACGGCCAGACCCTCACGCTCACCGGCGAAGGCAACGGCCCGATCAGCGCCCTCGTGCACGCCCTCGGCTCCAAAGGCTGGGCGAACTTCTCCCTGAAGGACTACCGTTCGCACGCTTTGACCGCCGGCTCGGAATCTTCCGCCGCCGCCTACGTCAGCTTGCAGTCGAAGGATGGCCGCACCGTCTGGGGCTGCGGCGTCGACGCGAACATCGAGCTCGCCGGCCTCAAGGCCCTCGTGAGCGCGGCGAATCGGCTGGGCTAATGACCATCGAGACCATCACCGCCGACCAGGTCCCGTCCGAACGCGACGCCGGGGCGCTCCTGCTGGACGTCCGTTCGCCCGCCGAATTCCGCGGCGGCCATGTCCGTGGCGCGACCAACCTCCCGCTCGAAGCCGTCACCGCCGCCAAGGTCGGCCAGCTGCGCGGCGAGAACGCGACCCGTCGCATCGTGCTCCTCTGCGCGTCCGGCAAGCGGGCCACCGTCGCGGCCGAACGCCTTTCCGGCCAAAGCCTGCAGATCCTGGTGGTCACCGGCGGCACCTTCGCCTGCGCCCAGGGCGGCCAGCCTTTGGATAAGACCTCGAACGGCGTCATCTCCATCGAGCGCCAGGTCCGCATCGCCGCCGGGACGCTGGTCTTCGGCGGCGTGATGCTGGGCACCTTCGTCCACCCTGGCTTCTACGGCCTGAGCGGGTTCATCGGCGCCGGCCTCGTCTTCGCGGGGGTCACCGACTGGTGCGGCATGGGCCTGTTGCTGGCCCGGGCGCCCTGGAACCGCTGATAAGACTAGTCAAAAGGCGAAGGCCCGACATCGTCGGGCCCGCATGCGTCTCGCCCTGACCGCCCTCGCCGCCGCCCTCCTGGCCGGTTGTGGCTCCGCCCCGGCCCCCACGGAGGCCTCCCTCAACCTCCCGCCCGCGGGCCTCTGGTCGATCGAGGCCCCGAAGCCGGGAGAGAAACTCGCGGGAGAGACCCGTCTCTACATCTCGCAGGCCCGCCCGCCGCTGGGCGCCGCTCCCGCCGAGAAACGCCTCGCCTTCCTCTTCCTGCCCGACGGTCGCGTGCTCACCAACGCCAGCTACGCCGGCGGCGTCGTCGAAACCCCCGCCGCGGCCCTGATGAACACCGTGCTACTCAAGCTCGAACTCGGCAAGTGGTACGCCGGCCGCTACCAGATCAGCGATGGAAAAATCGTCGTCGAAGCCTACTGCCCGGCTTGGAAGGGCCAGCGCTTCGACGCCTGGGGCTTCCTGCAGTTCGACCTCTCGATCACGTCCAAGACCAACCTACGCCTACTCGGCACGCGCGAGAAGCATCGCCCGCTGAACGGCTTCGACGGTGAGGCCAGCTTCGCCGGCCGCTCCTTCGTACGGCTACCGCTCGAAGGCCCAATTGCCGTCGAGCAGGTCTGGTGACCTTTCCCCTATGAACCCCGCCGACCTCCTGTTACTCGCGACCAAGAACCACGTCGTGGCCCTGCACAAGGACACCGGCGAGGTCCTCTGGAAGACCAAACTCAACAGCGGCTGGGGCGGCGAGTTCGTGACGCTCTTGGCCGATGAGCAGTTGGTCTTCGCGCATGCGCGCGGGACGGTCAGCTGCCTCGAACTCGCCACCGGCAAGATCCTCTGGACCAACGAGCTCAAAGGCCTCGGCTATGGTCTCGCCTCGCTGGCCCTCCCCGGTGGCGCGAGCGCCCCGGACGCCGCGACCATGCAGGCACTCGCCGCCCAACAGGCCGCGGCGAGTTCCACCAACTCGACCTCCACGGGACAGTAACGGAGCTGGCCGGACAGCGCCTAGCCCTTGATCTAAGCCTTCCCTAATTCTTCGCCGCGCTTCTTGGCAGCGAGGAGGGCCGAGGCGACGGTGGCCCGGAACTTACCGGCTTCCATGGCGTCGAGGCCAGCCTTGGTCGTGCCTCCGGGCGAGGTCACCTGAATACGCAGGTTGACTGGCGTCTCCCCCGTGGAGGCGAGCAACGCCAGCGACCCACTGAAAGTCTGGCGGACGAGTAACTTGGCTTGCTCCGGCGTGAACCCAAGGGCGACGGCGGCTTCCTCGTAAGCCGCGACGTATTCGAAGAAGAACCCCGGGCCGCTGCCGGAGACCGCGGTGACCGCATCGAACATGGACTCGGGAAGCTCGATCACCGGCCCAAGCCCGGAGAGGATCGCATCGACAATCTGAGCGTCAGCAGTCATCAGCGGCTTCGCGGAGCATCGCGCGCTGATACCCTGCCCCACCGCACCCGGGGTATTGGGCATGGCGCGAGCGACATTGCGGGCCGAGGTGAAGAAGGCGCCCAGGGTGGCGAGGCGCGTGCCGGCGAGAATGGAGAGCACCAGTTTACCCTGCGCCAGCGAGGCGTAGCCTTTATCGAGGTCGGCGAACTGCTGCGGCTTGCAGGCGAGCACCACCGCGTCGGCGGCGGCGAGAAGTTCCGTCGGGTTCGCGGCCACGCGGACACCGGTGACCTTGGCGAGGTCGGCGGCGGTGGAATCATTCCCGCCGATGACGGTGAGGTCGGCCGGGGCGCAGGCACCCGAACGGAGAAGGCCCTGAACCATCGCACCTGCCATGCGTCCGGAACCGATGAAAGCGAGCTTAGGCATGATCAGAGGGCGCGCACGGCGGCGGCGAGGACTTCGCAAGCCTGGTCGATGTCCCTGCCTTCGTGGGCGGTGGACAGGAAGGCGGTCTCGTAAGGCGAAGGCGCCAGGTACACGCCCTGGTCGAGCGCGGTGCGGAAGACCTTGCGGTACAGGTCGCCGTTGGAGGCGATGGCCTGGTCGTAGTTACGAACCTTCTGGGCGTTGAAGAATATCGAGAACATCGAGCCGACCTGCGGAACCTGCAGCGGGATCCCCTTGGCCTGAGCCGCGGCGAGCAACGTGTCGCGGACGCGGCGGCCCAAGACGTCGAGCCGAGCATAGGGATTCTGGTCCTTGAGTTTACGGACGGCGGCCAAGCCGGCGGCCATGGCGAGGGGGTTGCCGGAGAGCGTGCCCGCCTGGTAGACCGGGCCGAGCGGGGCGAGCTTGTCCATAATCTCGGCCTTGCCGCCGAACGCACCGACCGGGAGGCCGCCGCCGATGATTTTCCCCATGCAGACGAGGTCGGGGACGACGTCATGCAGACCTTGGGTGCCCGCGAGGGAGAGACGGAAGCCGGTCATCACCTCGTCGAAGATGAGGACCGCGCCATGCTTCGTGCACAGGTCGCGGAGGCCGGCGAGAAAACCGTCGTCGGGCAGGATGAGGCCAACGTTGGCCGGGAAGGGCTCAACGATGAGGCCGGCGACCTGACCAGCGTTGGCCCCGAAGAGCGCGGCGAGCGCCGGGAGGTTATTGTATTCGGCGACCAGCGTGTCGGCCGCGGTGCCCGGGGTGACGCCGGCGGAGTCAGGATTGCCCTGCGTGAGCGCGCCGGAGCCGGCCTTGACCAGGAGCGAGTCGACGTGGCCGTGGTAGCAACCGGAGAACTTGATGATCTTCGGACGGCCGGTGAAGCCGCGCGCGAGGCGGATGGCCGACATGGTCGCCTCGGTGCCGCTGTTGGTCATGCGCACTTTCTTGACGGCCGGGACGCAGGCGAGGAGGAGTTCGGCCATCTCGACCTCCAGGGGGTTCGGCGTGCCGAAGCTGGTGCCACGATCGAGGGCCTCGCGGATGGCGGCGCGGATATCCGGGTCGTTATGGCCGTGGATGGCCGGGCCCCAGGTGAGGACGAAATCGATCAGCTCTTGGCCGTCGGCAGTGGTCAGGCGGGCACCGTTCGCCGATTTCGTAAAGAAGGGCGTGCCGCCGACCGAGCGGAAGGCGCGGACCGGGGAATTGACGCCGCCCGGGATCATCGCGAGGGCGCGCTGGAAGAGTTGCTCCGAAGAATTCACGCCCTCTTGCGTATGGACGGAGCCCCGCTGGGCAAGGGTTGACTGGGGCGGGCGGCACGCCCGGTCCTTACATGATGACGACCGGGGGAGCGGGCGGCGCGGCAGGGAGCCCAAGCTGAATGTCCGTCCCGAGGGTCAAGCGACCGGGTTCGGTCCGCAACAACGTGGTGGCCGGGGCGGCCGGGGCGGCGTTCAACTTCGAGAGTTCCATCATGACCATCCCAGTGGTGCGCTCGCGGATCGCGTTCATCTCGGCCAGGATGGTGGCTTTATCGGCGTCGGAGGCCCCCGCCCAGGAGCGCTCCAGTTCGTGACGACGATCGGTCAAGGCCCGGTAATCCGGACTTTGGGCGGCGTTCTGGAAAGCTTGCCCCGCCTTGGGATCAGACTCACTGAGCAGCTGGCGGAGCCGGCGGCCTTCCTCGCGAAAATCGGCAAAACGCGTCTCCATCACCGCCGCGGCGGCCGGCTCCTGCTTCGTCGGGGCGGCGGCGACCGTGACCGACTTCTCGCGCTTCACCGGCCGAGCCACCGGCTCGGGAGCCGCCGCGACGGGCGGTGCGACCGGGGCGGCGACCGGCGCCGCGGTCCGCCCAGTGACGAGGCCAGAGACGACGACCACACAGCCGATGATGAACAGCAGGATGAGGGCGAGGGCAGACTTATTCATGGATGGGTGGACAGGGTGGACCAGGGAAGGTTGCCTGAACCCGGACGGATTTCTATCTAAAATACAAGGGGTCGGGACCGCTCGGCCCCGACCCCGGCTGGGTTCGCTTCACCTCACCCGGGTCCGGCGCTTACTTCTTCCCTTCGTCGACGACCTCGAAGTCGCCATCGACGACCTTGCCGTCCTTGGACTTCTTCTTGCCGTCGTCCGCGCCGGCCGCGTTGGCCCCGGCGGTCGGGTTAGCCTCGGCCTGCTTGGCGGCGTCAGCGTAGATCGCTTGGGCGGCCTCGCTCAGCGGAGCAAAGATGGCTTCGCGCGCCTTCTCGAACTCGGCCGCGGTCGCCCCTTCCTTCTTGAGCAAGTCCTGCCCTTCCTTGATGGCGGCCTCGGTACGGGCCTTGGTGTCGCCAGGGAACTTGTCGCCGTTGTCCTTGAGCTGCTTCTCGGCCTGGAAGATCACGGCGTCGAGCTGATTACGGGCCTCGACGAGTTCGCGGGCCACTTTGTCATCGGCCGCGTGCAGCTCGGCTTCCTTGCGGAGTTTCTCGACCTCCTCCTTGGAGAGACCGGAGGAGCCAGTGATGGAGATCTTCTGCTCCTTACCCGTCCCCTTGTCGGTGGCGGAGACATGGAGGATGCCGTTGGCATCGATATCGAAAGTGACCTCGACCTGCGGGGTACCGCGCGCGGCGGGCATGATCCCGTCCAACTTGAAGGTCCCGAGGTGCTTGTTGTCCTTCACCATCGGGCGCTCGCCTTGGACGATGACGATGTCGACGGCCGGCTGGTTGTCCGCGGCGGTCGAGAAGACCTGCGACTTCTTGGTCGGGATCGTGGTATTGCGGTCGATCATGGACGTGGCCACGCCCCCCATGGTCTCGATCGAGAGCGTCAGCGGGGTGACGTCGAGCAGGAGCACATCCTTGACGTCGCCCTTGAGCACGCCGGCCTGGATGGCCGCGCCGATGGCGACGACTTCATCCGGGTTGACGCCCTTATGGGGCTCCTTGCCGGCGAGACCGCGGGCGATCTCGATGATTTTGGGCATGCGGGTCATGCCGCCGACGAGCACGAGCTCATCGACCTCGCTCATCTTGAGGCCGGCGTCCTTGAGGCAGGACTCGAACGGGCGGCGAGTCCGCTCGGAGAGGTCGTCGCAGACCTTCTCCATCTGGGCGCGGGTGAGCGTGACGTTGAGGTGCTTGGGGCCGGAGGCGTCGGCGGTGATGAACGGCAGGTTGATGTCGACCGAGTTGGAGGACGACAGGGCGATCTTGGCCTTCTCGGCCTCTTCCTTGAGGCGTTGGCGAGCCATCGGGTCCTTCGAGAGGTCGATGCCCTGCTCCACGCGGAAGCCGTCGACGAGCCACTGGATCAGTCGCTCGTCCCAGTTGTCGCCGCCCAGCTCGGTGTCGCCGTTGGTGGCGCGAACCTCGAAGACGCCGCCGCCGATCTCGAGCACGGACACGTCGAACGTACCGCCCCCGAGGTCGTAGACCGCGATCTTCTCGTCGCCCTTCTTGTCGAGGCCGTAGGCCAGCGAGGCCGCGGTGGGCTCATTGACGATGCGGAGCACCTCGAGGCCGGCGATGGTGCCGGCATCCTTGGTGGCTTGGCGCTGCGCGTCATTGAAGTAAGCGGGGACGGTGATCACGGCCTGCGTGACCTTCTCGCCCAGGTAGGCCTCGGCATCGGCCTTGAGTTTGGCGAGGACCTTGGCGGCGATCTCCTCCGGGGCGAAGACGCGCGGCTTGCCGTCGACCTCGCACTCGATGGCGGCATCGCCGTTCTTACCTTCGACGACCTTGTAAGGCAGCTTCGCCGCGATGGACTTCACCTCGGAGTACTTGCGGCCGATGAGGCGCTTGGCCGAGAACACCGTGTTCTTGGGGTTGGTCACGGCCTGTCGCTTGGCGGCCTGACCGACGAGGGTGTCGCCGTTCTTGGTGAACGCCACGATCGAGGGCGTGGTGCGCGCCCCTTCGGAGTTGGCGATGACGATGGATTCGCCCGCTTCCAGGACGGCCATGCAGGAGTTGGTGGTGCCGAGGTCGATGCCGATGATTTTGCTCATAGTAGGAGGAGGTTGGTTTGAACTCCTTATGGCAGGGGCTGTGCCAAGGAATAACGCCTGTTTTATTAAGGATTTAACGGACCGGAACCGGGGCCAACCTGTGCCAGAAGGGGCGGATGGACAAAGTGTCACACCGATTGACCCGGCGGGGGCGGTCTGGCTGGCTTCGCCGTTGCCCTACCCTCGTCCTTGGTTTCACTCGCCCTTCCTATGTCGGCCGACCCCTCTCCCGCCCTCCGCCTCCGCCGCCTGCGTGCTTCCGCCGGGATCCGGGCGATGCTGACGGAGACCACCGTCGAGCCTCGCCACCTCATCCAGCCGCTCTTCGTGACCGAGGCCGAGGCCGCGGAGCCGATCGCCTCCCTCCCGGGCATCAACCGCATCCCGCTCGCGGAGCTCGCCGCCAAGTGCGCGGAGCTGAAACTCCTCGGTATCCATGGGGTCGCCCTCTTCCCGAAGATCGACCCGCGCCGCAAGACCGCCGAAGGCGCCGAGGCACTCAACCCGGCGAACCTCGCCCTCCGCGCCATCCGCGAGGTCAAGGCCAAGTCACCCGGCACCGTGGTCTTCGCCGACATCGCCCTCGACCCTTACACCACGCATGGCCACGACGGCATCCTGACCGACGACGGGCAGGACGTGGATAACGATGCGACGGTAGAGTCGCTCGTGAAGATGGCCTTGCTGACCGCGCAGGCCGGGGCCGACTTCGTGGCGCCGTCCGACATGATGGATGGCCGCGTGGCCGCCATCCGCCGCGGGCTCGACCTCGCTGGCCGCACCTCCACCGGCATCCTCGCTTATTCCGCGAAATACGCTTCGGCCTTCTACGGCCCGTTCCGCGACGCGGTAGGCAGCACCCGCCCCGCAGGGTCCGCCCCGATTTCCAAGGCCAGTTACCAGATGAATCCGGCCAACCGGAACGAGGCGCTCCGCGAAGCCCTGCTCGATGTGCAGGAAGGGGCGGACCTCATCATGGTGAAGCCGGCGGGGGCCTACCTCGATATCATCCGCGACCTGCGCGAGGCGACCTCGCTGCCGATCGCCGCTTACCAGGTCTCCGGCGAGTACGCCCAGCTGCACGCCGCCGCGGAGAAAGGCTGGCTGGACCTGCGCGCCACGCGCGACGAGACCCTGCTGGCCATCCGGCGCGCCGGGGCCGACGTGATCCTGACGTATTTCGCGGAGGCTTACGCCCGCGATTTCGCGGCACGCACCTAAGGCGAGCCGCGCCCGCCCAAGGGGTAGCTATTTTTCGTGTCAGGGAGGCCGATGATGGGCATAAGAGACCTACCCCTATGAGCCCCCGTCTCCTGCTCGCCGCCGTCCTCCTGCCTTGGCTAGCGTGCGGCGCCCGCCAGCCCGACATCGTCTTCCTGCTGATCGACGACCTGGGATTCGCTGACTGCGGCTTCAATGGCGGCAAGCAAATCCAGACCCCGAACATCGATCGCCTCGCCAAAGCCGGCGCCGTGCTCGAGCACCATTACGTGCAACCGGTCTGCTCGCCCACCCGGTCGACGCTACTCACCGGCCGCTACCCGACGCGTACCGGTGTCTACTCGATCGTCAGCCCGCATGCGGGCTGGGGCCTGCCGCTCGCCGAGCGCACGCTCGCCGACGCCCTCAAGCAAGCCGGCTACTCCACCGAGATCGTCGGCAAATGGCACCTAGGCGAATTCAAGCCAGCCTACCTGCCGTTGGCGCGCGGTTTCGAACACCACTACGGGCACTACTTCGGCATGCTCGATTACTTCACCCACGAGCGCGGCGGTGAACTCGACTGGTATCGCGACGGGCAAAAGGTGAAGGAGGAAGGCTACACCACGCACCTGCTCCGCGACGAGGCCTGCCGCGTCATCAACCGTCAACCCAAGGAGAAGCCGCTCTTCCTCTATGTGCCGTTCAATGGAGTCCACGGACCCTTTCAGGCGCCCGAATCCTACCTGAAACCCTACCCTCAGTTGAAGAATAACCGCCAGAAGCTCGCCGGAATGCTCGCAGCGATCGACGAGGCCGTCGGCAAGATCGAAGACGCCCTGCGCCAGGCGGGCCGACTCGAGAACACGTTGATTGTCTTCTCCAGTGATAACGGCGGGCCGCCGCCCCGCGACAACACCCCGTTGCGCGACTACAAAGGGACGATCTTCGAAGGCGGCGTGCGGGCCGCCGCCTTCGCCTGCTGGCCGGGCCACATCCCCGCCGGCCAGCGACTCCGCGAACCGATGCACATGGTCGACTGGTACCCTACCCTGATCAAACGTGGCGGCGGCTCGCTCGAGCAGAAGCTCCCCATCGATGGTCTGGATATCTGGCCGATGCTCACCCAAGGTGAACCTTCCCCGCATGACGCCATTCTTTGCGTCTCTACCCAGGGTCCCGCGCGGGCGGCGATCCGGATGGGCGAATGGAAACTCATCCAACTCAATGCGCTAGCTGAAGCCCCCACGGACGAGAACGGTCAAGCCTCGCCCAAAGCGAAGAACGCCAAGGCGGCCGGTAAATATGAACCAGTAGCGCTCTACCACCTAACGGAGGATCCGGGCGAGACGAAGAACCTCGCGACAGAACAACCGGAGCGCGTCAAGACGATGCGCACCCGCCTCGCCGCCCTGCTCAAGGACGCGGTCCCGCCCGGCAGCGCCGTCGCCAAATGATCCGGATGCTCGTCGGCATCCTGGCCGCGCTCGCCCTGGCGACACCGGCGGCCGCGGCGAACGGCCCACCCAATATCCTCTTCTTGCTCATCGATGACCTGGGCTGGGGCGACTTCTCCTGCTTCGGCAACACCGAGGCGAAGACGCCCAACATCGACCGCCTCGCCGCCGAGGGGATCGCGTTCTCCCAGTTCTACGTCAATTCGCCCATCTGCTCGCCGTCGCGCTGCGCCTTGCTGACCGGCCAATACCCGCAGCGCTGGCGGATCACGTCCTACCTCAATAACCGCGCCGACAATACCCGCCGCGGGCTGTCGCAATGGCTGGACCCGCAGGCCCCCTCCCTCGGGCGCACCCTGCAGGCCGCGGGCTTCGCGACCGGGCATTTCGGCAAATGGCACCTCGGCGGGCAACGCGACGTCGCCGACGCGCCCGCCATCACCCGGTATGGCTTCGATACCTCGCTCACGAATTTCGAGGGCATGGGTCCGAAACTTTTACCACTGACGCACACGCCGGACGTCCCGGAGTTCAAGAAAATCTGGGCCGATGCCGAACGCCTCGGCGGACCCGTGACCTGGCTGGATCGGGCGAAAATCACCACGGGCTACGCCGACGCCGCCCTCCGCTTCATCGACGAGGCCACCGCCCAGCGAAAGCCGTTCTTCATCAACCTTTGGCCCGATGACGTGCATAGCCCCTACTTCCCTCCGCTGGAGAAATGGAGCCCGGGGAAACATCGACTTTACCTCTCCGTGCTCGAGGCGATGGACCGGCAACTCGGCCGCATCCTCGACCGTATCCGGACCGACGTCGCCCTCCGCGACAACACCATCGTCGTCGTCTGCTCGGACAACGGTCCTGAGCCGGGCGCCGGCCAAGCTGGCCCCTTCCGTGGGAACAAGACCCAGCTCTTCGAGGGCGGCATCCGTTCACCGCTCATCGTCTGGGCCCCAGGCCTGATGCCCAAGGACCGGGTCGGCCGCCGCAATGATACATCGGTCTTCGCTGGGATTGACCTCGCCCCTTCACTCGCCGCGCTCGCCGGCGCCCAACCACCCGAAGGCACCAAGCTCGACGGGGAGGACCTTTCGGCGACCCTCCTTGGCAAGTCCGAAGCCTCGCACTCCGCGCCGCTGTGCTGGAGCCGGCCGCCGGATCGCAAGACCTGGCCGCCGGCGTTACCGGACCCGGCGCCCGACCTCGCCATCCGCACGGGCGACTGGAAACTGCTTTGCGAGTACGACGGGACCAAACCCCACCTCTACGACCTCAAGCGCGACCCCGGCGAGACCATGAACCTCGTCGACCGCGAACCCGCCGTCGTCCAGCGGCTCACGCAAGCCCTCCTCGCCTGGCACCGTGCGATGCCCGCGGACCGCGGGCCCGAGCTGGGCACGGCGACGACCAAACGCTAAAAGCCCGCCGACGCTTACTTCGCGGCCTTCTTCTTCTTGGCCGCACCTGGTTCCGGGCCATCGTTGTCAGAGAAGTCGGCCCCCCAGAGCGGCTTCACGTTACCGCGATTCCACTCGTCCCACCGCGCCTGCAGCTGCTTCACCTTCTCCGGCTGCTCGGCGGCCAGATCCTTGTCCTCATGAATGTCCTTGGAGAGGTCGTAAAGTCTGGCGGCCGAGACCGGCTGCCGCTTACCGGTGTTGGTATCGGCATTGCCGTCGTAGCGGACGAGTTTCCAGTCGCCTTGGCGGATGGCCATCTGCTCGCCGAAACGCCAATAAAGCGCTTCATGCGGCGCAGCCTTGGCGGTCCCCGCGAAATAAGGCAGCAAGTCCACGCCTTCCAGTTTCCACTCGGCCAGCGGCGCCACGCCGGCCGCGGCGAGCGCGGTGGCGTGCAGGTCGAGTTGCACCACCGGGAGATCATAGACCGCCGGTTTGATCCGATCGGGCCAAGCGACGAGGAAAGGCACGCGGACCCCGCCTTCCAGGGTCGTCCGCTTGGAACCGCGCAAAGGCAGGTTCACGGAGCCGTTGGTGGTGGTGCCATTCATCGTGGGGCCGCCATTGTCACTGATGAAGAGGACCAGCGTTCGTCCCGCCTGACCGCTGTCCTGGAGGGCCTGGCGGACTCGGCCGACATTATCATCCAACGCCGACATCATCGCGGCGTAGGTGCGGCGCTTCTTATCCGGGATACTGGCGAACTTGGCCAAGCGCGCGTCGGTCGCGTCCATGGGCGTGTGGACCGCGTTAAACGCGAGGTAAAGGAACCAGGGCTTGTCCGCATGGGCACGCACGAAGGCCGCGGCCTCGCGACCAAAGGCATCGGTCGTGTAGTCCATCTCCTTCACGGGCTGGTTGCCCCGCACGATGCCGCCGGCATTGAAGTAGCTGTGCGCGCCGCCGAGGAAGCCGAAGAACTCCGCGAAACCGCGGCTCGGCGGGGTCTGCGTCGGCTGGGAACCGAGGTGCCACTTGCCGACCATGCCGGTGGCGTAACCCGCTTTGGCTAGGCGTTCGGGCAAGATACCTTCGGTCAAGGGCAGCCCATTGACCCCGCCAGGGTTATACTCATGACCGAAGCGGTTCTGCTGACGGCCAGTGAGCAAGCCGGCCCGGGTCGGCGAGCAATACGGGCCGGTGACGTAACCGTTCGTGCAGCGCACGCCGGCGGCCGCGAGCGCATCGAGATGCGGCGTGGGGATATCCTTGCACCCATGGAAGCCGACATCCGCATAGCCCATGTCGTCGCCGACGATCAGGAGGATGTTGGGGCGCTCGGCGGCACCGAGGGCGACGGCAAAGAGGAGAAGCAGGTAACGCATGGTATGCAGGAGGATACCCCCAAGCAGGGCGAAAAGTTGCCACAAGGTCGAGCCTACCCCCACTCACGAGCCAGATTGGGCTGATTTCGTTGGCGAACCAGCCATCCTGCGGCCAAGATGTCCGACGTGTCCGACCCCGTGCCACCACCCCTTCCGCCGAAGAGCGAGCGGAGCCTCCTCGGTCGTCTCGCCGTCTTCGGCGCCGGGCTCGGCGGTCTCACCGCCCTCGGGCTGACGCTCAAGTACCTGCAGCAAAGCCTCGACGGCCCGCACAACCTCGACCTGATCACCCTGCTCTTCGAGGCCTTCCTCGTCATCCTCCCCCTGACCCCCTTCCTCGCCGTCGGAGCGGCCGCCGCCAAGTTACGCGCCACGCCGATGCTGGTCGGCTGCCTGATCTTCGAGCTGCTCGCGCTGGCCAGTTGTTGGTACTACGCCCAGCTCGCCTTCCGGCTCGTCAAACCCGACGCGCTAGAAGCCCTGACGCTCCTCTTCCTGCCGGTCTACCAGTTCGCCGCCCTCGGCCTGTGCCTTGGGCTGGCCGCAGCCTGGCACCGTTGGTGCGGACGCCCGTAAAACAAAGCAGGCGCGGGTCGTCCCGCGCCTGCCCTTCGCCGAACGGGCTTCGGCTTACAGGAAGAGCGGCTTGATGTGGCGGTCCAGGAGATTGCCGGTGACGTTGCGGGCGCAGGACTCGCGGCAGGCCTTGAGCTGTTCGAGGTAGCGCGGGCCCATCTTGGCGGCGACCTTGAAGCCAACGTGGATCAACTGGCGGATGTTGGCGTTATAAAGCGGGTTCTGCTGGTCGTGGCGCAGGGCGCCGACGAACTGCTCAGCGGTCCAGGCGTTCACGACGGCGGCGGCGGGGAGTTTGGAGCGGTCGATATCGATGACGGTGGCGTAGGGCTGACAGAGCTCGTCCATGTGGGACAAGGCTTCGCCGTAGATTTCCTTGGCGAGCGCGAGCCCGGCACCGCCGGCTTCGGCGAGACCGATGACTTCTTCCAGCCAGGTGGTGCCCGCGGTCTTCACGTGGACACCGGCGCCGTGCTTGGCGAGGGCCCGGCGGATGGCCGGGTAGATGGAGAACTTGTCGCTGCCACTGTGCACGGAGAGCTTCAGATTGGCCGGGAGGCCATACTGCTTGATGGCGTGCGCGATGACGCAGAGGTCGTCGTTGAACTCGCGTTCGAACTGAGCGAGGTCGCCGACGTAGTCGACGCCCTTGTTAAAACGGCCGGTGAACTTCGGAGCGATGGTCTGAATCGGCACGCCTTCGTCGGCAATGGCTGCGAGGATGATGAGGAGCTCGGGCGGGGTCTGCGGGCTATCGGTCTCGTCCATCGAGATTTCGGGGACGAAACGGCCGACGCCCTTGACGGCGACGATGTGGCGGTAGACCTTGCCGGCTTCCTGGACGGCCAGGAGGAACTTGGCGGCCGTGCGCTCGACATCGGCGCGCGCGGTCGTGAACGGACGGTCGATGCCGGCGAGGGTGAGCGTGCCGACAAGCTCGGGGTGGCGGTCGACGAAGGCCTGCACCGCGGCGGGGTCGGCGGGCTGGGCGATGAAGTCGGCCACGTCGATGGTGAAGAAGTCGGAGACGCCGACAAAGCGCTCGACGGTCTTCAGGCCGATGTGGTCGGCATCGAGGAAGTAGGGGGCGGTCCAGCCGAGTGTCTTCACGGCGGCGTCGGCCGCGGCGCGGGTGCTGGTCGGCTCGGAGCCGATGATGTTATGCTCGCGGTTGGACTTGTTCCAGACCGGGACGATCTCGACGCCGAGCTGCTTGGCCGCGAGGCAGGCGGCGAGTTGGGCTTCGGCTTCGTGGGCGAAGCGGTCGCCCATGCCGAGGGAGAATTTACCGATGACGAGAGGAGGGGTGGACATGCTGGGTCAGGAGAGGGACGGACATTCAAAAGTGCGGGGCCGAGGCAGGGCAACCCTTCGCGTCGAAATCTACGGGAAAAAAAGCGCCATTTAAGAGGTCACACCCCTCGCTTCTCCTTGCCCTCCGCGCCGCCGTTCGCCTTTACTCCCCACCCTTTCTCCTATGCACCTGAAGATTGCTGTCCTGCCTGGCGATTACATCGGCCCCGAAGTGATGGCCGCCGCCCTGCCCGTCCTCGAGGCCGTCCTGAAGAAGTCAGGCCACACCCTCGAGCACTCCACCCATGACGTGGGCGGAGCCGGCATCGACAACCATGGCAAGGCCCTGCCGGACTCGACCCTCGAGGCCTGCCGCGCCGCGGACGCCATCCTCTTCGGTTCCGTCGGCGGCCCGAAGTGGGAGAAGCTGCCTCCGGCCGAACAGCCTGAGCGCGCCTCGCTCCTGCCCCTGCGCAAGCATTTCACGCTCTACGCCAACGTCCGCCCCGGCCTGCTCCTGAAGAACCTGATCGACACCTCGCCCATCCGCCCGGATCGCATCCCGAACGGCGTGGACATGGTCTGCATCCGTGAGCTGACCGGCGGCCTCTATTTCGGGCCGAAGTCCACCACCGAACTTGCCGACGGGGACATCGAGGCCATCGATACCATGGTCTACCGCAAGTCGGAGATCGAGCGCATCACCGACGTCGCCATCGCCACCGCGCGCGCCCGCCGCAAGCACATCACCCTCGTCGACAAGGCCAACGTCCTCCAGACCTCCGTCCTCTGGCGCAAGGTCGTCGCCGAGCGCCTCAAGGCCACCGCTCCGGACATCACCCTCACGGTAATGTACATCGACAACGCCGCGATGCAGCTCGTCCTCAAGCCCGCGCAGTTCGATGTGCTCCTGACCGAGAACATGTTCGGCGACATCCTCTCCGACGAGATGGCCGTGATCTGCGGCTCCCTCGGCATGATGGCCTCCGCCTCCCTCGGCGCGAACCGCAACCGCCACGGCCTTGGCTACGGCCTCTACGAGCCGTCCGGCGGTACCGCCCCGGATATCGCCGGTCAGGACAAGGCCAACCCCTGCGCGCAGATTCTTTCCGCCGCCCTGATGCTCCGTCATTCCTTCGGATTGGAAGCCGAAGCCAAGGCCATCGAGCTCGCGGTCGAGCAGACCATCGCGGAAGGCATCCGCACCGCCGACATCGCCGGCGGCGGTAAATCCGTGGGCACGAAGGCCATGGGTGCGGCGATCCTCGCCCGACTCTGACCGTGGACGAAGCGGAACGACAGCGCGCGGCCGAACGACGTCGGGAGGCCGTGTGCAGTCCGTTCATGCGCATCACGCGTTTCCCCGTCGACGTCGCCCGCGAACTGCTCGACGCCGGGTATTACCGCGTGGACCAGCTGGCCGGCCGTTCGCCCGAGAGCCTCCTGGCCGAGATCAAGGCCCGGACCAAGACTCCGCCGCCCGCGCACTACCTGCCCGCCCTGCGCATGGCGGTGTATTTCGCCGAGACGGAAAAGCCCGACCCCAAGAAACTGTTCCTCGATCAGTGGTCGTGAGGAGGGTGGAGAAAGGAGTGCTGTGTCGAGTACAGGATCGAGTACTGGGTCGAGTGCAGGGTCGAGTGCTGAGTCGATGATAGGGACGAGGGCTACTTGGCCCTCAGCGCGGCACGTTCCAGTAGCAATGCGCAGGCCTCGGGGCCGGCCGTTGGCTTGCCTTGCAGGAGCCCTTGCGCGGCATGACGCTCAAGGACATCGAGCGCTTCGGAGGCTTCACACGGCCCCATTTCGGCCAGGATCGCCGGCGGGAGGATTTCCACGGCGACAAGCGCCTCGACGCTGCTGTCGACGTTCATGACGCCCTTCGCGGCGAACTCCGGATTGCGCGCGCGGAGCGCCAGCCGGAGGCAGGCGAGCGACGCCGGGCGTTCCGCATCCTCCTTTGGCAGGACCCTGACCAACGCGGCGAGGGCGCGGACCATGATGTAGTGGTAGGCCGGCCGCGCGTTATGGCCGTCCGCCCAACGCCCCGCCAGAGGTCCGGCGGACAGCTGCCCAGGCCGGACACCGAACAGGAACTTCCGGCGCGCGGCGTCGAGATACTTCCCCTCCTTCGTGACCTCATAGGCCTGGGCCAGCAATTGCATGCTGAAGGAATTATAATTCCAGTTGGGGACCACGGGGGCGGAAGCCGCCCAGTCGGCGGCCTTCAGGGCGCCGAGGAGATAGCGCTGGTCGCGGGTCGCGGCGAAGAGTTCGAGCAACGCGCAACCACCCAGCCCGTTGTCGAACTGCAGCCCGCCATCCTCCAGGGGATCGGCGCTTACCCAACCTTTGGTCACGGCTGCGCCGAGGAGACCGGCCTTCTCCAGTCCATCGAGATACCGTTCGCTGACCTCAAACGGACGGCCGCGACCTCCGCGCATGGCCGGAAAGGGGATGACCCCCGTGCCGGCCTCGGATTGCGCCCAGAGGATGAAATCACCGCATTCCCGCGCGATCGGCAGCAGCCGTCCCGCGAGACGGGGTTCGGCCCGCGAGGCGGCGAGGCAGGCCCTGATGATGGTCGCGGGCTCGCGGAGGGCATGATTGAGCCGGGTGGGATCAAGGCCCACCCTCCACCACCGGATCTTTTCGATATGGTCGGCGTAAGGACCAAAGGATTCCGCGACGCGACCTGCCATGAACAGCTTCGACCCGGCGACAGGCGAACGATGGACGTCCGGCACCTCGGGCAAACCTGCCTGTGCTCCCAACACCTGCTGTGCTTCCATCACGACCGAGGTGACCGCGGCAGGGTCCGGCCCGCGCAGGGCCAAGACCAGTTTCGGCTTCAGCTCCGCCAATGCCTTGCGTTGCACCGAGTTCAGTTCCTGAACCTGCGCCGGCAAAACTCCGACGAAGATGATCAGGGCGAGGAGCGAACGCACGTCCATAGCCTAGGGGTCGAGAGGGGTCGGTCAAGGTCCGGCGGCCAACTCGCCTCCTTGCGCAGGGCGATCACCTTCTCGGAATCCGATTACCCCGACCCCAAGAAACTGTTCCTGGATCAGTGGCAGTGAGGGGGGGCGCTGGGTCGAGTGCAGGGTCGAGGGCAGGGTCGAGGGCTGAGTCGAGTGCAGGGTCGAGTGCTGAGTCGATCATAGGGTCGAGGGTTACAGGAAGGTCGGAGACCACCTATCCTTTGCATCCTCCATTCGACTCAGCCCTCTGTACTCGATTCAGCCATCGACCCAATACTCTGCCCTCGATTCAGCACTCTACCCTCAATCCCGCACTCTTTCCTCGTCCCCGCCCCCCTTCCCCTCCTTAATGCCCCCATGCGCCCCCTCGCCCTGCTCTGCCTTTCCCTGCTCGCCCTCACGGCCCGGGCGGCCGACACCCCGCTGACGTACGTCGGGACCGAAGGCCCGGGCAAAGGCAAGAAGGTCGTGCTGATCGCCAACGACCATGAGTACAAGTCCGAGGAGGCCTTGCCGCAGCTGGCGCGCATCCTCGCCAAGCACCAAGGCTTCAACTGTACGGTGTTGTTCGGCATCGAACCGAAGACCGGCAACATCGCGCTCGGCAGCCCGAGCAACATCCCGGGCACCGAGGCCCTGAAGGATGCCGACCTCCTCGTCATCTTCACGCGCTTCCAAACCATCCCGGTCGAGCAGATGCAGCCCATCCTCGATTACCTCAACCGCGGCGGCGCGGTCATCGGGTTGCGCACGGCGACCCACGGCTTCCGCTACCCCAAGGAAAGCCCGCTCTATAAATATTCCTTCGACTACAAAGGCGACGACTTCAAGGGCGGCTTCGGCCGGCAGATCCTGGGCGAGACCTGGGTCGGCCACTATGGCCCCAACCACAAGTCGAGCACCCGCCTCGACCTGGTGCCGGCGCAAGCGGAACACCCCGTGCTGCGCGGCGTGAAGGATGTCTGGGCCGAGATCGGCGCCTACAACGCCAGCCCGATCGAGGGTAGCACGATCCTCGCGATGGCGCAGCCGCTCACCGGCATGAAGCCCGACTCCCCGACCGACGCCACCAAGAAGCCGATGCCCGGGGCTTGGGTGCGCACCTACAAGTCCACCTCGGGCAAGGAAGGCCGCGTCTTCGCCTCGACGTACGGCGCCTCGGGCGACCTCGCGAATGACGGCTTCCGCCGCCTGCTCGTCAACGCCTGCTTCTGGACCACCGGCCTCGAGGCCGCGATCAAGCCGGACCTGAAAATCGACCTCGTCGGCCCCTACAACCCGACTTGGCTGGGCACCCTGAAGCGCGCCGGCGCGGCGAAGCCGCAGGACCTCGCGGACTACGCCAGCCCGATCTTCCCGGTCGTCCCGGTGAAGGCGAAGTAAGCAGGAAAAGCGTCGCCCCCGCTTGCGACGGCGACCGACCCGGCCATGCTGAACCCATGGTGCCCACGATTGTCATACCGGTCATGACCCTCGGCGACTGCGTCCTCCTCCCGCAGCAGCTCCTGCCTTTGCGGATCTTTGAGCCACGCTACCGGAAGATGCTTCAAGATGCCCTGGCGGGGAACCGGCTGTTCGCGGTCTCGCAACTCGACGAGGAAAGCCTCGCGCCCGACAACGCGGAACCGCCCTGCCCCTTCACCTGCGTGGGTCGCATCGTCGGCCACGTCGAGCTCCCCGACGGCACCTCGCACCTCGTCCTGGAGGGCCTGCGACGCGCCCGCGTCATCAAGGTCCAACGCCGCACGCCCTACCCTCGACTCGAGATCGCTCCCGTGGTCGACGAGGAGCTTCCGCCCGCGGCGGTGACCATGCGGGAAGTCGCGCGCATCCTGGCCCTCTCCGAGCGGATCGTCGCCGGACTCGGCGCCGAAGCCCAGCCGTTGCTCGAGCGCCTCCGCGGGTTGACGAACCAACCCGGCGCCTTGGCCGACGCCGCCGCGGGACACCTGGTGGAGGCGACCGCCGTGCGGCGCACCTTGCTCGAATGCCTCTCCCCGGAACGCCGCCTGCACGCGGTGGCGGAGGAACTAGCCCGGCTGGACGCGCGCCGCGCGCTTGACGAGCACGGTGACCGCACGGCGGAGCCGGGGATGAACTAAGCCGCGCTACCGCGGAATCTCCCCACGCACGAGGCGGAGCATCGCCGGCGCCGGCCAGGGCTCTGGCCGCGGGCGGTCGCGGTTGGCTTCCAAAGTCTCCCAGACCAGTTTGTAAGCGAAGCCATCGTCCGCGCTGCCGCCATCGCCGGCCTCGTGTACCCGCATCCCCGGGAAGGTCGACGTCCCGAGCCAGGCCGAGGCGGGAAAACGCGGGGCGGGCCGCGCCGGGGCGCGGGCCCCGGGAATCGGCTGCAACGTCTGCTCATCCAGGACCCAAGTCCCCGCTCCCTGCGGGTATCGGTAGGACAGCGTGAGTTTACCATCGCCGATGGGTACGACCGCCCCGAGGGAAACCTCGGAGACGATGGTGCCGCCGCCGGCAAACTCCCAGCGATACCCCTTCCAATCGCTGACGCGAATGATCGCCCACCCGTCGAAATCGCGACGCGCGGCGAAGATCTGCAGGTCGCCCTGCGCGTCATACTTATGGTAGGTCAAAATCACGCGGGCGCGCGTGTCGAAGCCAACCTGCAGGTTGGAATTGATGATCCCGCCCCTGGGTGGGACCGGGTCGACGACCGCCCCGGAGCGGACGGTGATCGGCAGCGTCAACTCGCGGTCGGCCGCATCGAACCAATGAAGGAAATCGGCGGTGCGCGCGTAGCTCAGGTCATGGTTCGTCGCGCAGTCGGGCGAATCCCGCCAGACCCAAGCCAAGTGGAACATGCCGTCAGGCCCGAGCAAGGGCGCCGTACAATAGGCGTTCATCCGGCCTTGCCCGTCCAGCAACGGCCCGGCCAAAAGCCGCCGCCACCGCTGCGTTGCCTCGTCGTAGACGTTATAGAGGTCGTCGCCGCAGCCACTGCTCCCGTCGCGGTAACGATACAGGAGCCGACCCTGCCGATCTTTCAGAAAAACCGGGTAGGTCATCCGCTGCTCGCGCTCCCCGGTCATCGGGGCCGCGGTGAGGCTGGCGATATCCCCGGCCTTGGTCGTGCGGAAGTAGCATAGCGGCGCCACGTGCATGTTACCGGCGACGTGCAGTTGCCCCGCGCCATCCATGGCCAGCTTCACGGAGTTATGCGAATCCCATGCCACCGAGGTGGGTAGTTTGCAAAAGACCCACCCCGCCTGATCCAGTCGGCGCTGCGCCACGGTCATCCGGCGGTCGGCGTCGAAGTAGGCCGCATACTGGTAAGGTGGGGCCGTCAACAGGGCGAAACCCACTGGGTGGCCGGCCCAGACCTTCTCGATGGGCAGCACGTCCGCGACCGGCGCGGCCCAAAGCGAGAAGCAACCCGACAGCCAAAGGCCAAGCCAGCGCATCGTGAGGCTCAGGCTTGGCCCGCGATCGGCAGTTGCTGGCGGTGCTCGCGGAGGACGAGCCCCAGCAGGACGACGCCCAGGATGATCGAGACGAGCGTCGTCCCGAAGTGCATCTCCTCGGCGAGAAAGTCCCCGAGGTTCGCGCCGAATGGGCGCGTCAGGATGAAGGCGAACCAGAAGAGCGCGACGCGGGAGAGCGCGGTGAAGCGCCAGAGCAGAAGGAGCAGCAACAAGGCCCCGCCCATGACCAACGTACTCGCGACGACCTCGAGCCCCAGACCACCCTTGGCCGACTCTTTGGACAGGTAATCCCCGAGCGCGGTACCCAAGGTGTTGGAGATGACGATCGCCGCCCAGTAATAGCCCTCGGTCAGGCGAGTCTGCACGGCATCGACCGAGAGGGACTCGCCCGAGGCGCGCCAAGCGATGAAGACTCCCGCCAATAAACACAGCAGCAACGCGGAGCCGAGGCCATACCCCAAGCCCTGCGTGCGATCGATCAGGTCGGCCAAGGTCGTGCCGACGGTGCTGGTGGCAAGCACGGCGGCCCAGAAGACAAAGGGGCGGTAGCCGGCACGACCGACCTGCCAGAGGAGTAGCGCCACCAGGATCGGCGCGAGGATGGCCGTACTCTTGGCGTAGCCCCACATCAGCCCGGCTTCATCCTTGGAGCAAAAATCACCCAAGGTTTCCCCCAAGGTCGTGGCGGTGATTTTCATCACCCAGAAAGCGGCGGTAACCAGGGGAATCTTGCGGCGGAAGTCGTTCATTGATGTTTCATAAATAAATACACCTCAGGGGCTTAAATGTTTCCTGACTTCGGGATCGCGCCGCCTAAAGCCCCATTGGAAGCGTTTTATGGCACCTTTCCGAGGTTCGTTCTTGCAACTCGGTCTCATTCCAACTCTTTCTCCATTTAGAATGATTCAAAACATCTCCGAACATGACCGGGAAAACCTCCAGGAATCGTTAGCCAAGAGCGGCCAGAAAGTAACGCCGCAGCGCGAGGTCGTCTTTTCCGTCCTGCTCGCCAAACGCGACCACCCCACCGTCGATGAGGTTTTCCACCGCGCCCGGGAGACGATGCCCGGCCTGAGCCTCGCCACGGTCTACAACTGCTTGGAGACCTTCGTGGGCTGCGGGCTGATCCGCCAGGTGAACCACGAACGGGAATCGACCCGGTACTGCCCCAACCTCGCCCCCCATGCCCACTTCCGTGACGCCGACACCGGCCGCGTGCACGACATCGAATTGCCGCCCGAGGTCATCCAAAGCCTGCGCTCGATCCTCCCGCCTGGCTTCGACCCGGAGGCGATTGAAGTGAGCTTCCATGGCCGTGCCCTCCCCGGCGATGCCCACCCCACCCTCTGACCCGCGCCCCATGCCCGACCAACTTGCCATCCATAACCTGAACGCCTCGATCGGCGACCGCGCGATCCTCAAGGACTTCTGCCTCACCATCCCGAAGGGAGAGGTACATGCCATCATGGGGCCCAACGGCACCGGCAAGAGCACGCTCGCCAAGGTCCTCGCCGGCCATCCCGACTACACCGTGCACTCCGGCTCGGCCTTGCTCGACGGCGAGGAACTGCTCGGACAGGAGCCCGACGCCATCGCGCGCGCCGGCCTGTTCCTCGCGTTCCAATACCCGAGCGAGATCCCCGGCGTGACCATCGCCAACTTCATCCGCGCAGCGGTCGTCGCCCGGCAGGCGAAGGGTGCCCCGTTCGACGCCAAGGCCTACTACGCCGAGCTCTACGCCCAGATGGACGCCTTGAAGATGGACCGGAAGTTCACCGCGCGTTTCGTCAACGAGGGCTTCTCCGGCGGCGAGAAGAAGCGGTGCGAAATCCTGCAGCTGATGATGCTCAAACCCCGCTACGCCGTGCTCGACGAGACGGATTCCGGCCTCGACATCGACGCCCTTCGCATCGTCTCCGAGGGCGTGAACGCCATGCGCGGCCCGGCCACCGGCTTCTGCGTGATCACCCACTACCAGCGCCTGCTCGACTACATCATCCCGGACCGCGTCCACATCATGTGGGACGGCCGCATCGTGCACAGCGGCCCCAAGGAACTCGCCCTCGAACTCGAAGCCAAGGGCTATGATTGGGTGAAAACCGAACTCGCCTCCGCCTAAACCAGATGGCCGAAATCGACGAATCCCAGGCGCAGCGCGAAGCAATCGAAGTCGATCGCTCCAAGGGCGACTTCAAATACGAGGAAAACTATACCTTCGACGCCGGAGTGGGCCTCAGCGCCGCGACCGTGGACTATATCGCCAAGGTCAAGGGCGAGGAGGAATGGATCCGCGAGTTCCGCCAGAAGTCCCTGAAGATCTTCCAGGACATGCCGATGCCGACGCATTGGGCCACGGCCGACCTCGAGAACATCAAGTTTGAGGACATCCGCTACTACCTCTCCAAGGGCCAGAAGCCCGTCCGCACGTGGGAAGAAGTCCCCGACGACGTGAAGAAAACCTTCGAACGCCTCGGCATCCCGGAGTCGGAACGCAAGTTCCTCGCCGGCGTGGAGGCCCAGTTCGACTCCGAGGCCGTCTACTCCCGCATGAAGGAGGAACTCGAGAAACTCGGCGTCATCTTCCGCGGCCCGACCGAAGGACTCCGCGACCATCCGGAGATCTTCCGCAAGTGGTTTGGCAAAGTCATCCCGATCGGCGATAACAAGTTCTCCGCCCTCAATTCCGCGGTCTTCTCCGGCGGCTCGTTCATCTACATCCCAAAGGGGGTGAAGGTCGCCCAGCCTCTGCAGGCCTACTTCCGCATCAACGCCGAGAACTTCGGGCAGTTTGAGCGGACGCTGATCATCGCCGACGAAGGCTCCGAGGTCACCTACATGGAGGGCTGCACTGCCCCCAAGTTCGAGACCGCCACCCTGCACTCCGCGGTCGTCGAGCTCGTCGCCCTCAAGGGCGCGAAGATTCAGTATATCACCGTCCAGAACTGGTCCGCCAACGTCTTCAATCTCGTGACGAAGCGCGGCGTGGCCGAAGAGGACGCCGAAGTCCGCTGGATCGATTGCAACATCGGTTCCCGCCTGACGATGAAGTACCCCGGCGTGGTCCTGCGCGGCAAGCGCGCCCGCGGCGAGGTGCTCTCCATCGCGCTGGCCAACGATGGCCAGCACCAGGACACCGGCGCCAAGATGATCCACGCGGCCGATGACACGACCTCGAACATCATCGCGAAGTCCATCTCCGTCGGCCAAGGCCGTTCGACCTACCGTGGCCTGGTCCACATCCCGAAGACCCTCTCGAACTGCCGTAATAATACCGAGTGCGACGCGCTGCTCATCAACGAGCACAGCCGCACCGACACCTATCCGGCGATCTCCGTCCGCGGCCGCAAGAACTCCGTCCAGCACGAAGCGAGCGTCTCGAAAGTCTCCGCCGAGCAGATTTTCTACATGATGCAGCGTGGCCTCTCCGAAGGTGAGGCGATGTCCCTCGCCGTGAACGGCTTCGTCAACGACCTAGTCAAGGAGTTCCCCATGGAATACTCCGTCGAGCTCAAGCGCCTGATCGAGTTGCAGATGGAAGGGTCCGTCGGATGAACGTCGTCGCCCCCGCCCCCGCCGGCATCCTCGACGCCGCGAGGCAGTCCGCCGAGACCGCCCAGTTCCGGGCGCAGGATTGGTTCGCCATCCTACGTCAGCAGGGCTGGCACACCTTCCAATCCCTCCCGTTGCCCCACCGCGACGACGACAAGTGGCGTTTCTCCGACACGCGCTCGCTATCGCTCGAGGGGTATGCCCCGGCGCCAGCCCCCACCGCCCCGCAGGCCGCGGACCTCATCGCCCGCTCCCGCCTCATCTCGGACGCGGCCGGACTCATCGTGCACGTCGATGGGCATTGTGTGCTGAAGCCGACGCTCGCCCCCGAGCTCGTCGCGCAAGGCGTAGTCTTCGCCTCACTCGAGGATGCCGTCCGCACCCACCCCGCCCTCCTGCAGGAGCACCTGCTCAAGCACCCGATCCTCCTCGGCGGCGATAAGTTCGCCGCGCTGCACCGGGCTTGGCTGCGGGCCGGCTACGTCCTCCATGTCCCCAACGGCGTCGAGGTGAAACAACCCTTCGTCGCCGTCACCTGGACGCTCACCGAAGGCGTCGCGGTCTTCCCGCACGCCCTGATCATCGCGGGCGAGCGGGCCAAGGCCGACGTCCATGACTTCCACCTCGCGGCCCGCCCCGACCAACGGGCGCTCGCGATCTCGGCCGCGGATATCCACGCCGGCACCGGGGCCCAGGTCCATCGGCTCGCCGTGCAAGCCTGGGGCTCCGCGACCCAATCCTTCCAGGTCGACAACACCTGCGGCGGCCGCGACGCGCTCATCAGCTCGGTCAACGCCGCGGTCGGCGCCCGCCGGGCCCGCCTCGAGAACACGGTACGCATCGACGGCCCGGGCGCGGATGTCCGCCTCTACGGCATCAGCGTCGCTTCCGGCGACCAGGAGTTCGACCAACGCACCCTGCAGGTCCACGCCGCCGGTCAGGCGAAGTCCGACCTCCTCTTCAAGAACGCCCTGCTCGGCAAAGCCCGCACGATCTTCTCCGGCCTCATCAAGGTCGCTCCCGACGCGCAGCGCACCGACGCCTACCAGACGAACCGCAACCTCCTGCTCTCGCCAGAGGCCGAGGCCGACTCCCTGCCGGGCCTCGAGATCGAGGCCAACGACGTCAAGTGCTCGCACGGCGCGACGACCGGGCAGGTCTCACCCGAGGAGCTCTTCTACCTGCGCACCCGCGGCATCCCGCTGGCCGTCGCCCAAGAACTCCTGGCCCAAGGCTTCCTCGAAGAAGTCCTCGCCAAAGTCGGCCACGCCGAGGCGACCGAGTCCGTCCGCGGCATGCTCCGCGGCAAATTCCACCACGCCTGACCATGAGTGACGACACCACCGGCCACCGCCACGCGCCCAGCCCGCACGACCGTAACCTGACGCGCGACGTCGCGGCCACCGTGATCCCCGCCGGCGAGCCCGCCGTGCTGCCCGCCGGCACCAAGGTCACCATCACCCACCGACTTGGCGGTAACTTCACCGTCGTCTGCGACAGCGGCATGTTCCGCATCAAGGGAGTCGACGCCGACGCCTTGGGCGAAAGCGCTCCCACGGACGCGACCGAGAACGAGGGCAAGACCGACGCCTACGGCTCGGTGGGTACTGCCGAACACCCCGGCCACACCGGCAAGCCGTCCGACGAAGCCGTCTGGGATAGCCTCAAGAAGGTCTTCGACCCTGAGATTCCGGTGAACATCGTCGACCTTGGTCTGGTGTATTCGCTTAAGGTTGATCCGCTCGAAGGCTCCGCCGACCGACACAGCGTCGTCGTCGCCATGACCCTGACCGCGCCGGGCTGCGGAATGGGGCCGGTAATCGCCGAGGACGCCCGCAATCGGGTGCTGGCGGTACCCGGCGTCAACCAGGCCCGCGTCGACATCGTCTGGGACCCGCCGTGGACCCAGACCATGATCTCCGAAGACGGGAAGATGCAGTTGGGGCTGATCTGACCGAAAAGGGATTAGGGGTTGGGGGTTGGGCGATTCACCAACCCCTCGAGAGCCCATGCCCAGTCGCCTGCCTGCCCTCCCGGGCGGCTTCTCCCTTACACCCCGTCCCTAAAACCCACTACCTAATACCTACTCCCCTGCCCCCTGCATCCAAACGCCTCACGCACCCTTGCCCTCCCCCGTTTTTTCCTAACCCTGCGGGAACCCCCACCCCACTCCAAGGTCACCTCTCCATGGCTCCCCCCCCCTCCCGCTTTCTTTCCCTCCTAGGTGCCGCCGTGCTGGCCCTCGCGCCCACTAGCCGAGCGGCCGAGGCTCTGCCGGTGGACGCCCGCTTCAAGGTGGAGAAGCTGCTCGAAGGCCTGCCGCAACCGATGCACCTTGAGCTCGGGCCCGATGGACGCATCTGGTTCAACGAGTACACCGGGGCGCTAAAAATCTACGACCCTAAGACCAAGCGCGTGACGCTCGTCGCCGAGATCGAATCCTTCAAGCAGCAGGAAAACGGCTTCCTCGCCTTCGCGCTCGACCCGAAGTTCGCGCAGAACGGCTGGATCTACTTCATCTACTCCCCCCTCGGCTTCGATGGCCAGAACCTCTCCCGCTTCGAAGTGAAAGGCGACAAACTGGTGGCGGGCAGCGAGAAAGTCATCCTGAAGTACGAGGAGCAGCGCCTGCAATGCTGCCACCATGGCGCCACCCTCAAGTTCGGTCCCGATGGGTGCTTGTTTTTCTCGACCGGCGACAACACCAGCCCCTTCGGCGACAGCCAAGGCTTTGGCCCGCTTGACCAGCGGGTCGGCAAGGAGGCCTTCGACGGCCAACGCACCTCGGCCAACACGAACACCCTCGTGGGCAAGGTGAACCGCATCCGCGTCCACGACGACGCCACCTACTCGATTCCTCCGGGCAACCTCTTCAAGCCGGGCACGGCGAAGACCCGCCCCGAAATCTTCGCCATGGGCACGCGCAACCCCTGGCGCCTCAGCATCGACCCGAAGACCGGCTTCATCTACTGGGGCGAGGTTGGTCCCGACGCGCGTAACGACGGGCCCCGCGGCTCGCGGGGCTACGACGAGATCAACCAGGCCAAGCAGGCCGGCAACTTCGGGTACCCGCTGTTCGTGGGCAATAATTCCCCTTACGCGGAATACGATTACGAGACCAAGAAGGTCGGTCCGCTCTTCGACCCGAAAGCGCCGCTCAACAAGAGCCGTAACAACACGGGGCTCGTCGAACTGCCGCCCGCCGTCCCGGCTTTCCTCTACTGGCCTTACGCGGTCTCGGAGAAGTGGCCCGAGCTCGGCGAAGGCGGCCGCACCGCCTGTGCCGGCCCGGTCTTCTACTGGCAGGAGTCCTTCGAGCGAACCAACGGCTTCCCGAAGCACTTCGACCGCTCGCTGCTCTTCTGGGATTGGCAACGCCCATTCATCAAGTGGGCCCGACTCGATGCTAACTCCGACCTCGCCGGGATTGAATCGTTCGCCCCGACGGCCTTCGTCGCCGCCAACACCGAGGACCAGCTGAAGAAGCAGAAGGCCTTGGTCGACATTGGCGCGACCGTCCTCCGGCGCCCAGTCGACGCGACCTTCGGCCCTGATGGTTGCCTCTACCTCCTAGACTACGGCGAAACCTGGGGTGCTAACCGGGACTCGGCGCTCTACAAGATCTCCTACCTCCGCGGCAATTTGCCACCCGTGGCCAAGCTCGCCCTCTCGGCTTCGGCCGGCCCGGCCCCGCTGAAGACCACCCTCTCCGCCAAGGGCTCGCGCGACCCCGACGGCGGCAAACTCAGCTTCGCCTGGAAGTTACAACCTGGCGATAAGCAGCTGGGCGAAGGCGAGGAACTGGCCGTGGAAATCGCCACCCCCGGCAACTTCACGCTCGAACTCACCGTGAAGGACGACCAAGGCGCCAGCGTCACCCGCGGCGTTCCCATCGTCGTCGGCAACCACGCCCCGGCCGTACGCTTCGTCACCCCGCTGGATGGCGACTTCTTCACGCCTGGCGGTAAAGTCGACTACAAGGTCGCGGTGCAGGACGCCGAGGATGGTGCCTCGGAGGCCAAGCCCGTCGAGTTCGGCGCCCGCACCTTGGTGACCTCCACCTTCCTCGCCGCGGACGGCAAGGCCGCCGCGGTGGACCCGGGCCTCTCCCTGATGCGCCAGAGCGATTGCCTCAACTGCCACGCCATGGAAACCCCGCTAGTCGGACCAGCCTTCCTCGCAATCGCGGACAAGTACCGCAAGCAGCCCGATGCGCCTGAACTCCTCAACCAGAAAGTCCGCCTCGGCGGTAGCGGCGTCTGGGGGCAGATCCCGATGCTCGCCCACCCGCAGCACACCGAGGATGAGGTCGCCATCATGCTACGCTGGCTCCTCGCCCTCGAGAAGGGCAAGGGCGGGCCGACGCTCTCACGCGGCCTCGACGGGCAGGTAACCGCGCCGAAGGACGGCAAGCCCGGCACGCTGCTCTTGGAAGCCACCTACACCGACCTCGGGGCCGGCCCCGCGGGCTCGCTGTCGGGTAAAGGAACGGTCACCCTGCGGCATCGGCGACTGGAGGCCGAGTCCGCGGAGGTCGACGGCGGGAAGAAGGCCGGGAAAGTCGTCGGGTCGACCAACCATGGTGCGACGCTGAAGTTCACCGGCCTCAACCTCGCGAACAGCAAGGGCATCACCATCCTGGCCTCTACTGGCGGGGCCAAAGGCAGCCAGGTGGAAGTCCGCCTGGATTCCCCGACCGGCCCGCTGCTCGCGACCGTCGACATCACCTTCACCGGCGACTGGAATAAACTCGTCGAGAACAAGGCTCCGCTAGGTCCCTCGACCGGACGCCATGACGTCTACCTCGTGCTGACCAACCCGAAGAAGGGTGGCGGCTTGATGAACATCGACTGGGTCCAATTCGACCGCTGACCGATGCCCCGCCTGCTGTCGGCCTGCCTGCTTGCCTGGACGCTGCTCGGGTGCTCCGCCCCGACCGCAGCCCCGGCGGACTCAGCGATTGCGACCCACGAGCGACCCCGGATCCTTGCGGCGGCGGAACGTGCCCTCAACGCCACCCCCCTGACGATCACGTCGTTCCCCGCCAAGCTCAGCGAAGGGGGCCGGAACGACTTCTATTCCAACGGGGACTACTGGTGGCCAGACCCCACGAAACCCAACGGGCTGCCTTACCTCCGGCGCGACGGCCAGACCAACCCGGAGAACTTCGGTGCGCACCGCAACGCCCTCAACACCTTCCGCGACCAAGTGGCTGCGCTCGCCGCCGCCTACCGGTTAACGCACGAGGAGAAGTATGCGGCCCACGCGGTCCGGTTCCTCGACTCCTTCCTGCTCGACCCGTCGACGCGGATGAACCCCCACCTCAAGTTCGCCCAGGCCATCCCCGGTCGCAACCCTGGCCGCGGCATCGGCATCATCGACACGCTCCACTTGATCGAAATCCCCAAGGCCATCGCCGCCCTGCGCGGCTCGCGGGCGCTCACCGCGGAACGCGTGACCGCCCTGCGCCGATGGTTCAGCGATTACAAGGACTGGATGCTGGCCAGCGACAACGGCAAGGAGGAGGCCAATGAGAAAAACAACCATGCCGTCGCCTTCTGGCTCCAGGTCGCGGTCTTCGCCGAGTTCACCGGCGACCCCGCCGCGCTCCGGGAATGCCAGGCCCGCTTCACGCAGAAATTCATCGGCATGCAGATGGCGCTGGACGGCGGCTTCCCGCTCGAGCTCGCCCGAACCAAGCCCTACGCCTACTCGCTCTTTCAATTGGACAACCTGTCGACCTTGGCCTGGGTGCTCTCCACCGACGGTGGCACCAACTACTGGCGCTACACCCTCCCGGATGGTCGCGGCCTAGCCAAGGGTGCCGAGTTCATGACGCCTTACGTGCAGGACAAATCCCGGTGGATGCGCCCCCCGGATGTCCAAGCCTGGGAAGGTTGGCCCGCCCGGCCGGTCTTTCTACTCTTCGCGGGCCTCGCTTTGGATCGCCCCGCTTCGGTCGACCTCTGGCGCCGCCTCGACGGCGACCCGACGGATCCGGAAGTGCGCCGCAATCGGGCAATTACCCAACCGTTGCTTTGGCTGAAGTGAAGGAAGTTTCGCTTTGCCGACCGGCGGCACCCCTGCAGGCTTGACCCTCCGTCCCGTCCCACGTGTCCGACTCCGCGCCGAAGCCTTTCGACCCCTACGACCCCGAGGTCCTCGCCCGCGCCAACCGGGCCATCTTGATCGGGTTACAACGCCAAGGGGAGACCGCCCAAGAGGCGCAGTCGCTCCTCGACGAGCTCCATGAGCTCGTCGGCAATCTGGGCGTGGAGATCCGCGGCTCCCTCATCGCCAAACTCCGCGAGGAGAGCCCGCGCCACCTCGTCGGCTCGGGCAAGATGGAGGAGATCGCCGCCCTCGCCCGCGCCAAGGAATGCGGGCTGGTCATCTTCGACGACGAACTGACACCCGCCCAGCAGCGTAACTGGGAGAAAGACTCCAACGGCCTCAAGGCCATCGACCGTCAAGAAATCATCCTCGATATCTTCGTCTCCCGCGCGAAGACGCGCGAAGCCGTGCTACAGGTCGAGCTGGCGCAGCTCGAGCAGATGCTGCCGCGACTCAAGCGCCTCTGGTCCCACCTCGACCGTCAACGGGGCGGTGGCGCCATGCAACGCGACGCGGGCGAGACCCAGATGGAAATGGATCAACGCAAGATCCGCGATAAAATCGCCAAGGTCCGCCGCGAGCTGGCGTCCGTCGTGGCCCAGCGCGCCACGCAACGCAAGCAACGCCAGCGCGTCCCGCTACCCACCCTTTCGATCGTCGGGTACACCAACGCCGGTAAATCCTCGCTGCTCAACCGCCTCACGGGGGCCGACGTCTTCGCGGCCAACCAACTCTTCGCGACCTTGGACCCGACGACCCGCCGGCTGGAGTTACCTTCGGGGCGGGCCTTATTACTGACGGACACCGTGGGCTTCGTCCGCCGCCTACCCCACCGACTCGTGGAGGCGTTCAAGGCGACCCTCGAGGAGGCGATCCAGGCCGACTTCCTCCTCCACGTGGTCGACCTTTCCTCGCCGGAACGGATGAAGCACGCCGAGACGACCTTGCAGGTCTTGAAGGAAATCGGCGCCGGCGAGCGACCGGTCATCACCGTCCTGAACAAGGCCGACCTGCTGGAGGATGAGGTGGAGCGGGCGGAGGCCCTCGCGGCCCACCCGGATTCGTTCCTGATCAGCACCCACACCGGGGAGGGCATCCCGGCCCTGCTGGAGATGCTGGAGCGGTGCGCGGCCGACCGGGACCACCGGATGACCCTCCTCATCCCCCACGACCAATACCCCCTCCTGGGCAAGATTCATAGCGGAGCCACGGTCCTCTCCGCCAAGGCCGAGGATACCGGCACCCGGGTCGAGGCCATCATCCCGGAACGGCTCCGGGCCCTCTGCCTCCCCTGGGCGGTCCCCGCCAGCCCCTGAAAAGTTAAACTTTCCTTTCTTTCGGGGGTTACTTAATAACGAGCCAACTAATCCTATGCGCATCCTCGCCCTCCTCACCCTCGTTTCTGCCACCTCGGCCTTCGCCGCCTCCGACGCCGACCGCGAGAAGGCCTTCAAGGCCGACATCGCCCCAATCCTCGAAAAGAGCTGCATCGGCTGCCACGGCAAGGACAAGGCCAAGAAGCCGAAGGGCGGCTTCGACGCCACCTCCTTCGCCACCGTCGTCAAGGGCGGCAAGGAAAATGGCGCTGGCATCACCTGGGGCGACGTCTCCAAGAGTGCTCTCTACAAGTCCGCTGAACTCGGCATCTCCAGCCCAGACGACGACCTCGCCATGCCCCCGCAGAAGGCCAAGGAGCGTCACCCGCTGACCAAGGAACAGCTCGAGAAGGTCAAGGCCTTCATCGTGTCCAACAAGTAAGCCTCGACGCCGAGGTCACCCAAAGCCCGCGGCTCACCCCACGGGCTTTTTTTGCGCCCGAACCATTCCGGCGCCGCGCTGTCTCATAAAGTCGCGCCTCACGCTTGGGTTTGACCGCGCCGACCAAAACCAGAACATCACCCCCGCCCCGATGACCACGCATCACCCCTTAACCAAGTACGCCCGCCTCTGGCTCGCGCTCGCACCCAACCTCCTGCTCGTCGCGCTCGCGCGGTTCTGGCCCCACGACAGCGAAGACCGGGGCCCGGCCCTGCTCTCCATCGCCGGCCACCAGCACTTCATCCTCCTGCACTTCCCGGTCGCGATCTTAATGATTGTGCCGTTCTTCGAAATCTGGGACCGCCACACCGAGGCGAGCCTGCTCATCCGCCGGCTCAGCCTGCTCGGGACCGTCAGCATCTGGGCCACCTGTTTCTTTGGACTGCTGGAAGCGCGCTTCAACGGTGCCGAATACGCCGGACTGGGCCAGCACCTCTGGCTAGGCATCGCGGCCTCCTTCACGGCGGCCGGGGCTTGGCTGCTCATTTTTCAAAGCTGGCGCGTCCGGGTCGTCGCCCAAATCTTGGCCGTCGTCATCATGACCATCGCGGCCCACATCGGCGGGGCCAAGGTCCACGGCGACCTCTTCAAACCCAACGATGAAGCCGTGAAGTCAGCCGAACCCAAGGCCGCTGCGGACCGCCCGCACGTTCCTCTCGGTTGAACCGGGCAACGGGCCACCTCCGGGCCGCGCTCGCGCCAGGTCCCGCCCCGTCGCCCCGCCGACCCTCCCGCCGCCCACCGATGCACCTCTCCCTGCTCCTTTCCGCCGGCGTGATCGCGGCCGCACCCTCCACCCCGAAGAAGGCCGAGCCCGCCCCGCCGCTCAGCACCGCGCAGAAGGCCGACTACGCCAAGGTGATCCAACCGCTGTTCGACGCGCACTGCGTGTCGTGCCACGGACCGAAGAAGGAGAAGGGCAAGCTGCGGCTCGACACGCTCGAAGCCACGCTCAAGGGCGGCAAGAACCCGACCTTCGCGATCGGCAAGCCCGACAGCAGCATGCTGCTCGCCCGCGTCTTCCTAGACCGCACGGCCGGCGACGTCATGCCACCCAAGGCGGAGAAAGCGCTGACCGAGACGCAAAAGGAAGCCCTCTACGCCTTCGTCGAAGGGCAACCCATCCCGGGCGACCTCGCGAAGGCCGCCAACGCCGACTCCCAGGCCGCCCTGGCCGCCGCCAAGGCAGCCCCCAACGCCGATTCCAAGGCCAGGAAGTAAGTTTGATTTGCCCACCCCCTCCCCCCCGCCCTTTATCCCAGACACCCCCATGAAACTCCGCCCCACCCTCGCCCTGGCGCTCCTAGCCAGCCTGGCCTCCCCGCTCTTCGCTGAAGACGTCAAGCCGCTCCGCGTGCTCGTCGTCGCCGGCGGTTGCTGCCACGACTACGCCAACCAGAAGGACATCCTCAAGAAGGGCATCGAAGCCCGCCTCAACGCCACCGTCACCGTCGTCTACGACGCAACCAAGAGCACCAAGCCCGTGTTCGACATCTACAAGAAGGCCGACTGGCACAAGGACTTCGACGTGGTCGTCCATGACGAGTGCGCCGCCGACATCACCGATGCCGCCTACGTCGAGAACATCCTCAAGGCCCATCGCGAAGGCGTCCCCGCCGTCAACCTGCACTGCGCCATGCACAGCTACCGCTGGGGCAAGTTCCAGCAGCCCGTGAAGGCCGGCGACGACAACTCGCATTGGTACGAGATGCTCGGTCTCCAGTCCACCGGCCACGGCCCCCAGATGCCGATCGCCATCAAGTTCACCGACAAAGACAGCCCGATCACCAAGGGCATGGCCGATTGGACCACGGTCAACGAAGAGCTCTACAACAATGTCCAGGTCCTGACCGGCAAGGGTCTCGCCACCGGCACGCAGACCTCCCCCGAGAAGAAGGACAAGGCGGGCAAGGTCACCCCGGCCAAGGACACCACCAACATCGTCGCCTGGACCAACGAGTACGGCCCGAAAAAGACCCGCATCTTCTCGACCACTATCGGCCACAACAACAAGACCGTCGAAGACGACCGCTACCTCGACCTCGTCGCCCGCGCCGTCCTCTGGTCGGTCGACAAGCTCGACGCCGAAGGCAAGCCGGTCGCCGGCTACGGTGCCAAGAAGTAAGCGGCCGGCACCGCCCTTCCAAGACCCCGGGCCCACCGGGGTTTTTTGTTGGCCAAGCGACGGGCATCCGCCGGCCCAAGGTTGGCCCGACCCCTGGTTACCAAGCCGCTTACCCTTCCCTTTCTCTGAGACTTCAACTTACAATCGCCTACCCCGCCCATGCGCCTCCCCAGCCTGCTCCCCGCCCTCTACGCCCTCGCCGCCCTCGCCGCCGAGCCGGTCACCCAACCCCTCTGGAAAGGCGACGCCCCGGAGGGCGACGGGAAGTTTTCCTCCGGCGCCAAGGCACGGCTCACCGTGCATCTGGCCGACAAGCCCAACGGTGCCGCCGTCGTCATCTGCCCGGGCGGCGGCTATGGCGGCTTGGTGGTCGGCGCCGAAGGCCACGGCATCGCCAAGTGGCTCAACCAAAGCGGCATCACCGGGCTCGTCCTCGAGTACCGCCTGCCGGCTGGTCGCGCTTACGTCCCTTTGCTGGACGCCCAGGAGGCGATCAAGACCGCGCGGGCGCGGGCCGCCGACTGGAAAATCGATCCCAAGAAAGTTGGCATCATCGGCTTCTCCGCCGGCGGTCACCTCGCGGCGACGGCGGCGACGCATTTCACACCCGCGACCCGACCCGACTTCGCGATCCTCGTCTACCCCGTGATCACGATGAACGCCGGCACCCATGGCGGCTCCAAGAAAAACCTGCTCGGCCCGACCCCCTCCGATGAACTCGCCAACCTCTTCTCCAACGAGAAACAAGTGACGAAGGATACCCCGCCGACGTTCCTCGCGCACGCGCTCGACGACAAGGCTGTGCCGATCGAGAATAGCCGCCTCTTTTACCAGGCCTGCCAAGCCAAGGGGACGCCTTCCCGGTTGCTCGAACTGCCGAATGGCGGGCACGGTCTCAATGGCTACAAGGGCCCCTCCTGGGACGCCTGGCAGAAGCAGTCCCTCGAATGGCTGCGGGACCTGAAATTCACCCCCTGAGCACGCAACCAACCCGCCCCACCGGTGACTAACCCCTCACCCCCATGCGACTCCCCCTCCTCTTCGGCGCCTGCTGCGCCACCCTCCTGACGGCCCAGGCTGCCGACGCCCCCAAGGCCGCCCCTGCGCCCACGGAGCCGACCTACCTGACGGTTGAGACCGCCGGTCCCGACTTCCTGCTCCAAGGCGAGTATGGTGGCGAGAAGCTAGGCGCCGACGTCATCGCGCTGGGTAAGGACACCTTCCGCCTAGTCCTGCATCAAGGCGGCCTGCCCGGTGCCGGCTGGGATGGCTCCGCTAAGACCGAGGTCGAAGGCAAGCGCCACGGCGAGGGCGTCAGTTTCGTCGGCGCGATCAAGGCCGAGCTCAAGGACGGCACGCTTTCCGGCCAGACCGCCGCCGGCGACGGCTTCGTGCTCAAGCGGGTCGAACGCCATAGCCCGACCGAAGGGGCCAAGGCTCCCGCGGGCGCCATCACCCTCTTCGACGGCAGCAACGCCGACGGTTGGAATGGCGGCCACCTGGACGAACGCAAACTTCTCGCCGCCGGCACGACCTCCAAGCAGGCCTTCCAGGACTTCACGTTACACCTCGAGTTCTTCCTGCCGTTCAAGCCCCTCGGCCGGGGCCAGGGCCGTGCCAACAGCGGCGTCTATGTACAGAACCGCTACGAGGTCCAGGTGCTCGACAGTTTCGGTCTGGCCGGCTTGGACAACGAGTGCGGCGGGGTTTACAAGAACAGCGCCCCGAAGGTGAACATGTGCTTCCCGCCCCTCCAGTGGCAGACCTATGACATGGAGTTCAAGGCGGCGAAGTTCGACGCGGCCGGCAAGAAGACCGCCAACGCCGTCCTAACCGTGAAGCACAACGGCGTGGTCGTCCAAGACCACCTCGAGCTCAAGGGCGCGACCCCCGGTGGCGGCTTCAAGAACGAAGTCCCCGCCCCCGGCCCCTTCCAGCTCCAGGGCCACGGCAACCCCGTCTACTTCCGCAACATCTGGCTCGTTGAGACGAAGTAACCCCGCGGAACACCTCCCAACCAAAAAGCCCCGCAGCACGGGGCTTTTTGGTTGGCCGAAACCCCGACGCTTACTTGGCGTCGAGATCGGTGATCGTGAGGTTCTTGAACCAGCAGGGATCGCCGTGCTCGGTGAGCATCAACTTGCCCTTGCCGGGCGCGAAGCCGACCTTCTTGGCGAACTTGCTCTTGGCGAGGGCGGCCTTCCATTCGTCGGACTTGGTGTCGACGGAGGAGCAGGGCTTACCGTTGAGGAAGTGCTCGATCTTGCCGTCCTTCACGACGACGCGGCTGTGGTTCCACTCGCCGATAGGCTTCAGGACCTTGTCCTTGGCGGAGTCGATGAGGTCGTAGACGCTGCCGGAATTATGCGAGCCGCCGCGCTTGCCGTCGGGGTGCTTGTCGTCGTCGATCATCTGGTACTCGATGCCCAGCCATTCGCCCTTACCCTTGGCGTCCTTGATGCTGGCAACCCAGTACTTGATCCCGTTGTTACCCGCATCGGCGAGCTTCCAATCCCACTCCATCTCGAAGCTGGCGTACTCTTTCTTAGAGATCAGGAAACCCGTGCCCTTCTGGGGGGTGAGGTGGATGACGCCACCGTCCTCGGTGGTCCAGCCAGGGCCGGGCTTACCCCCGTTGCCGTCGGTGAAGTCTTCGAGAGCGAGTTTCTCGGGGGCGGCCGCGAGCAGGGCGCCGGAGGCCAGGAGGGACAGCAGGAGGGCTTTCATGGGGAGGGGCCCACTGTGGGGCGGATCCCGAGCCACTTAAAGCCTGATTTAGGCCGGCGAGCTCCCCAGTTTAATGCGCTTACCATCATAGCACAGGCGGACCGTCGGGAACGTGCGGCGCAGGCGCTCCGTGTACGTCTCGTAATCAATCTGGTAGGTCATGTGCGTGATCAGCGCGCGCTTGGCCCGCAAGGCCACCGCGGCGGCGCAGGCCTCGTCGATGGACAGGTGCGTCGGGTGGTAGTTCGGGCGCAGGCCATCGATCACGGCGAGGTCCACGTCGGCCCCGAGCTCCAAGGCCTCGGGGGTGACTTCCTTGCAGTCGGTGTAATAGGCGAAACGGGCACCGGTGGAGGGCTCCTCGAAGACCAACCCCAGCGTGGACTCGTTGCCGTGCGGGAGAATCGTGGAGCGGATGATGCCGCCGCCGGGCAGGACGAGTTTGCGCGGCATCAGGTCGACATCCAAGGCGACGTAGCCGGAGGCGGCCGGGGCCCCGAGCGCGTAAGGGAAGATCGCCTCGATGCGGCGCTGGCCGATCGGCGTCGTGAACACCGGGATCGCCGCCCCGCCTTGATTCGTGCAGAACTGGCGAAGGTCGTCCATCCCGAGGATGTGGTCCGCGTGGCCATGGGTGAGGATGAAGGTGCCGACATCCCGGATGTCGTTGTGCAGGCACTGCAGGCGGAACTCCGGCGCAGCGTCGACCTGGACGTGGTGGCCCTCGATGACAACGTGCACGCTGGTCCGCGTCCGCCAGTTGCGCGGGTTCTTGAGGTCGATGCCGGGATTATCATGGGCGACCAAGGGGACCCCTTGGGACGTGCCGCAGCCCATGATGATGATTTCCATGCCGCCCAACGTGGACGGACCGGCGAAAAAGACAAGCGGTCAGCCGAGCAACGTCTTCATCATCCGTGCGCGGTGCGGGCCGGTGATGGTGTCGTGCAGGGTATGCCGATCGAGCACGGCGTAAAACTCCCGCAACGCTTGCCCAACGATGCCCTTCAACTGACAACTGCCATTGATCGGGCAGGTGTTCGTGGCTGGGTCAAAGCATTCAAGAATCGCGGGTTGCTCCTCCGTCTCCCGGACCAACCGCCCTAGGCGGATTTCCTGCGGGGTGCGGGCCAGCGTGATGCCGCCGTTCCGACCGCGCCGGGTCTCGAGGTAACCCAGTCGGGCCAGCCGTTGCACGACCTTGGCCAGGTGATGCCGGGAAATCCCGTAGGCTTTCGTCACTTCCTCCAGCTGAAACGCCTCCCCCTTGAGCGCCCCATACATGAGCACCCGGAGGGAGTAATCGCTGAAAAGACTGAGCTTCATCAGGCGGGCCCAGCCTGCCCCCTGCGAAAGCCGAGTCAAGGGCACCATTCGGGGCTTGATTTAAACAAGTATTTAAAATACTTGTTATGTCCACATGAGCACTCCCTCCCTCCGGCTCGGCCTTTTCTTGCTCCTCGGCCTGACCGGCTGCGGTCCGAAAGTCGCCGTCACCTCTGTCTATGAAGGTGTCACCTACTCATTCACTGACGAATCCGCGCGGGCCAAATTCCAGGCCGAACGCGAGCAGAGCCTCTACCACCGCCTGGGCGGCAAGGCGGCCATCGAGGCGGCGGTGGATCGCTTCTACGTCAAGGTCCTGGCCGATAAGCGCATCAACCACTTCTTCGAGGACGTCAACATGACGACCCAGCAGCGTAAGCAGAAAGCCTTCCTCTCCGCCGCCTTCGGCAGCCCCGTCGCCTGGAAGGGCAAGGACATGCGCCACGCCCACGAAGACCTCAAACTGACGGAAGCCCACTTCAACGCCGTCGCCGAAGACCTACAGACGACGCTCGAGGAAATGAAGGTCCCACCGCCCTTGATCGCCGAAGTGATGGCCATCGCGGCCAGCACCAAGGACGCCGTCCTCAATCGGAAGCCGACCGGTAAATAAGTTCAGCCCGCCCAGCAGAGCCGCGAAGCCCTTGGATTCGCGGCTTTTTTGCGCCTACCCGCCCACCCCGACCCTTTTCCCGCCCCCGGAGCCTTGCTCACTCTTGCCTCCCGCCCGACCCTCCGTTCTTCTTCCCCTCCCGTGTTCGCCAACCTCACCGAGAAACTCACCAAGGCCCTCCGCGACCTGCGCGGCCTGTCCAAGCTGACCGAGGACAACATCGCCCCCGCCCTCGTCGAGGTGCGCTCGGCCCTGATGTCCGCCGACGTCAATTTCAAGGTCGCCAAGGACTTCACCGAGCGCGTGAAGACCGCCTGTCTCGGCACGGCCGTCGTCGACTCCGTGAATCCCGGCCAGATGGCCGTCAAGGTCGTCTCCGACGAACTCACCAAGCTCCTCGGTGAAGGGGAACGCCCGATTGACCCCCGCCGCCCCCTGCGCGTCCTACTCGTCGGCCTCCAGGGGTCCGGCAAGACCACCAGCGCCGCCAAGCTCGCCAAGCACCTCGTGAAGAAGGAAGGCCTCCGCAAGCCCTCCCTCGTCGCGGCCGACTTGCGCCGCCCCGCGGCCATCGACCAACTCGAGACCCTTGCGAAGAACGAAGGCTTCGACTTCCGCGCCGACCGCACCGCCACCGACGTCGCCGCGATGGTGGGCCGCCTAGTGAAGGAAGCCGAGGCCGCCGCCGCGGACCTCGTCATCGTCGACACCGCCGGCCGCCTGCAGATCGACGGTGACCTGATGGAGGAAGTCCGCCGCGTCCGCGATGCCTTCCAGCCGCACGAGGTCTTCCTCGTCGCCGACGCCGCCCTCGGCCAGCAGGCCGTCGACGTGGCTGCCAAGTTCCACGAATCCACGCCCCTCACCGGCATCATCCTGACCAAGCTCGACGGCGACGCCCGCGGGGGCGCGGCCCTGTCGATGAAGTCCGTCACCGGCGTGCCGATTCGCTACCTGGGCACAGGCGAGAAGTCCTCGGACTTCGACACCTTCCACCCGGACCGCATGGCCCAGCGCATCCTGGGCATGGGCGACGTCGTCTCGCTCGTCGAGAAGGCCCAGGAAGTCGTCGACCATAAGGAGGCCGAACGCCTGGCCGAGAAGATGAAGAAGGCCGACTTCGACCTCGAAGACTTCCTCTCCCAGATGCAGCAGATGAAGAAGATGGGGCCGCTCGGCGACATCATGAAGATGATGCCGGGCATGGGCAACGTGCAGGTCGGTGCCAAGGAGGAGAAGATGCTCGGGAAGACCGAGGCCATCGTGCTCTCCATGACCCGCAAGGAGCGCCGCAACCCCGACATCCTCAACGGCTCCCGCCGACTGCGGATCGCCAAAGGCTCCGGCACCCAGGTCAGCGACGTCAACGCGCTGATCAAGCAGTTCTCCCAGATGCGCGACATGATGCGCATGATGAAGGGCGGCAAGGGCAAGGAACTGATGCGGCGGATGGGCCAGATGGGCGGCGGCCGCGGTGGCATGCCCGGCGGCGGTTTCCCGGGCATGCGCTGATCGCCATGCCCGCCATGCACCCTTTCGACCCCGCCCTGCTGTCGCGCCGCGGCTGGATCTTCGACTGCGATGGCACCCTCGCCGCGTCGATGTGGATCCATCACCGCAGTTGGACCCACATCATCAGCCAGCAACTTGGCCGGCCGTTCGAATTCCCCTGGCCGCTCTTTTGTTCGATGGGCGGCATGTCCGCGGTCGACACATGCAAGCGCCTGAAGGCCGAGTACGGCTTCGACCTCGACGTCGACCGGCTGCTGGCCGACGGGCATGCCTTCCTGGAGGAGCACCTTGAGAAGGACGTCACCGCCCGCCCCGAGGTCGTGAACATCGTGCACCACGTGCGCGGGCTCGGCCATAAGACCGCCGTCGCCTCGGCCGGCCGCAAGGCGCATGTGCACACGACCCTCAACCGGATCGACATCGCGCACCTCTTCGACGCCATCATCACCGCCGAGGACGCCGCGCGCTCCAAGCCGCACCCCGACCTCTTCCTCGCGGCCGCCGCACGCATCGGCGTGGACCCGGCCGACTGCGTCGTCCTCGAGGACAGCCCGCGCGGCAAGGAAGCCGCCGACGCCGCCGGCATGGAATGCATCCTCGTCGAGCCAGCCTGACGCGAGGTAGGGGCAGCACCGCGTGCGGCCCTAGTGACATCCATTCAACCAAGGCACGATACGGTTGTATCCCTGACATTTACTGAACCTTTCGGTGAATAGGGTAAAATCGAGCGAACCATGCATGCTATCCATGCATGACTTGATCGCTCCTCCTTGGAAGGCTTCGCATCCTCTCAACGTTATCATGAAAAAGCAGCACCTCAACGTCCACCCGGGCGAACTGCTCCGCGCGGAATTCCTGACCCCGCTGGGGATCACGGCGTGTCGCGTGGCCAAGGGCGCACGCCTTCCCCACCAGCGCGTCAACGACATCCTCAAAGAGCGTCGCGGTATCACCGCCGAGACCGACCTACATCTCTGCGCCTACCTCGGCCTCGAACCAGGCTACTGGCTGCGCGCTCAGCTCGCCTACGACCTCAGGGAGGCCGTCCAGACTCTAGGGGGTAAAGTGAAGGCCACCGTCAAGCCCCTCCATCCTTAGTCTCCGCCAGACGAAAGTCCAAGGTGCCGATGGTCCGGGGAATGGAACTGGCCAGGATCGCACGGGTCGTTGTCGCCAAAGAGGCCACGTACACCGCGGACTTTCGACGCCAATGCCAGGCCAGATTGAGGTGTCCGTAGACTTCCGCCAAGCCAGTGACGAGCACCCGATCATCGAGATCGGTCGCCGCGACCTGTGAGCGGAGATGAGTCAGCTTAAGCCGCGCTTTTTCCAATTCCTTGATCATCACGGGATTACCCGGAGCCTGCGCCCACCAAGTCCACGGCCGGTACCACCATCGCACCGGCGTCGACGTCTCCTCCGCCCCCTGCCCTTCGATATCTTGGCCTTCAAGCAAGCGTAAGCCCGGGGCCAACCGCGGCACCAGGCAGCACTGCGCCTCAAACTCCTCCTGGGATTCGGCGGCCACCTGCTCGACCGACTTGGATCGATAATGCCAGGCGAGGTTCAGGTGCTCGAGAATATGGCCGAGTCCGATCGCGATCGCGACATCCTCATCTTGGTCAACCCAACGGGTGCGGACCTCGCGCAGCATGCCGTCCAGATGCACCCTCGCCTCATGAAGGTGAAACGATGTCTCCACGCGGGGTATGCCTGGGTCGGACATGACCCAACATTAAGCTGCACCGCCCCCTACGCACCAGAGCGAAAGCAGACCCCTTTAAACGGAGCAGGACGGCCCATGGCCGTCCTGCTTGTTCAAGGGGCCAGTGCTCCCTAGCAGAAGTTACTTCTTCAGTTTGGCGCAGAAGCGGGCGAGACGCTCCAGACCCTGGGCGATGACCTGATCAGAGGTCGCGTAGCTGAGGCGGATATAGCCTTCGGAGCCGAACGCGGAACCCGGGACGACGGCCATCAGCTCTTCCTCGAGCAGGCGGTCGGCAAACTGCGTGGAGGTCAGGCCGAAGGACTTGATGTTCGGGAAGAGGTAGAAGGCGCCCTGCGAGCGATAGCAGGTGAGCCCGGGGATGGCGTTGAGGCCGGCGAGCAGGTTGAGGCGGCGCTTGTCGAAGACCGCGCCCATCTCGGCGAGGGAGGCCTTGGCCTTGTCGGGGTGCTGGTGCACCGCGAGGGCACCGAACTGGGCGAAGGTGGTGGCGTTGGACGAGATCTGGCTCTGCAGGTCGGCCACGGCGGCGGCGAGGGACTTGTCGGAGGCGACCAGGGTACCGAGGCGCCAGCCGGTCATGGAGTAGCTCTTGGCGTAGCCGGAGACGGTGATGGTCAGGCGGGCGGCCTCGGGCGAGAAGGTCGCCGGGCTGCAGGTGGTCTGGCCGTCGTAGACGAGGTTCTCGTAGATCTCGTCGGACATGATCCAGACGTTGGCCTGCACGCAGATGGCCACGAGGGCTTCGAGCTCGGCGCGGGAGTAGACGGCGCCGGTCGGGTTCGACGGGCTGTTGATGATGACCATGCGCGTCTTCGGGGTGAGCGCGGCGGTCAGCTGGGCCGGGGTGATCTTAAAGCCGGTGACGTCCTCGGCGTTGACGACGACGGGCGTGCCGCCGGCGAGTTTCACCATCTCCGGGTAGCTCACCCAATACGGGGCCGGGATGATGACTTCGTCGCCCGCGCTGATCGTAGCGAGGATGGCGAGGTAGCAGGACATCTTGCCACCCGGGGAGACGACGACGTTGGCGTCGGCGATGCCGGTGAAGCCACGGCGGGCGTAGTCCTCGGCGATGGCCTTGCGGAGGGCCGGGATGCCCGGGGTCGGGGCATACTTGGTCTGGCCGTCGGCCAGGGCCTTGGCGCAGGCGTCCTTGACGAACTGCGGGGTGTCGAAGTCGGGCTCGCCGACGCCGAAGCCGACGACGTCCTTGCCGGCGGCCTTGAGGGCCTTGGCCTTGGCATCGACCGCGAGGGTCGGGGACGGGGCGACGTTACGGGCCCAGGAGGAGAGAGCAGGATTCGACATGGCGGAGAAGGCCCAAAAGCAAGGGGAAGCCCTGCGGGAGGCAAGGAAAAGGTTTGAAAACGGGCATAAACGCCCAACCGCGCAGGTGACCTGCCCTTCAGATATCGATGGCGTCGTCGACCGGCTTCGGGCCGCGCGGGCCACCCTGCCCTCCGGCCGGAGGCACGTTCTGCACCGTGGCGGAGAACCCGATAAACCAGGAACCAATGGAGATCACCAGCGGGGCAAGCCAGAAGGAGAAATGCTGGATCCCGAATAACTTGCAGACCAAGGCGAGCATCAGGACGTTTGTCACGTACATCAGGCCGAAGGTCACCAAGGCCTGAGTGACGCGCTGCGGCAGCCGGAGGACCATCAGGAACGGCGCTGAAAGGAGCAAGAGGAAGACCATCACGAAGGGGCGCACGAGCACATTGACGACCCCAAGCCAAATCGCGATCCATAGGCCGTCCCAAGGTTTTTCGTTAAGATCGAGCAAGCCAAGTCGCCAAGCCAGCAGGATGCTGAGCGGCAACGAGAAGATGCGCAGGAGCAGGAGGAGACAACCGAGGCCGGCGGGCATGACGGCGAGCATCCTACCCTAAACCGACGGAGCGTCCAGCGTAACCTGCCCGCCCACACCACCCCGAAATCAACGGGCGTGGCGGACGTCCTCGCCGGAAAGCAGGAAGATCACCTGCTCGGCGATGTTCTTCGAATGGTCGCCGATGCGCTCGAGGGCCTTGGAGATGAAGATCAGCTCCACGTGGGAGGCCGACACCTTGACGGCGTCGCCGGACTTGCCGAAGAGCTGCTCGTAGTTCCGACGGTTCAGGGCATCAATTTCGACGTCTCGTTCGAGCACCAAGCGGGCCTTGGCAAGGTCGCCCTCGATGAAACTGTCCAAGGCCAACCGCAGGACCTCGCAGGCGATGATGCCCTCCTCGGGGACATGCAGGAGATCCTTGAGCGGGCCGCGCTCCGAGATGACGAGGGACCGCTTGGCGATGACCGAGGCTTCGTCGGCGATACGCTCGAGGTCATGGCCGATATCGCGGGCGGCAAGGAGGAGCCGCACATCGCTGCCCATCGGGCCGAAGAGCGTCAGGTAGCGCATGATCTCGCGGTCGACACGCTTCTCAAGCTCGTCGACGCGGTCATCCATACCGCGGACCTGGAGCGCAAGGGCGTCATCGCCGGCCTCGACGGCGCGGAGCACGAGTCGGGTCATATCCAGGGAACGCTCCCCCATCAGGATGAGGTCGTCCCGGAGTTGGCGGAGTTCGTCGTGGAAGAAACGTTGCATGGTCATGTTGGTTTAAAAATCAGCCGAAACGGCCCGAGATGTAGGCCTCGGTTTGGGCCTGTGAAGGGTTCATGAAGATCTTCTCGGTCTTGTCGTACTCGATCAACTTGCCAAGGTAGAAGAACGCGGTGCGGTCCGAGACGCGGGCGGCCTGCTGCATGGAGTGGGTCACGATGACGATGGTGAACTGGGCCTTGAGCTCATGGATGAGCTCCTCGATCTTGCCGGTCGCGATCGGGTCGAGGGCCGAGCAAGGCTCGTCCATCAGCAGAATCTCCGGGCGATTGGCGATGGCGCGGGCGATACAGAGGCGCTGCATCTGGCCACCGGACAGGCCCAGGGCGCTATCCTCGAGGCGATCCTTCACCTCATCCCAGAGGGCGGCCTTGCGCAGGGAGGTCTCGCAGGCCTCCTCGAGCAGGGCGCGATCCTTGACGCCGACGACCCGGAGGGCGTAGACGACATTCTCGAAGATCGACTTGGGGAACGGGTTGGACTTCTGAAAGACCATGCCCACGCGGCGGCGGAGCGAGATGACTTCAAGACCCGGATCGTAGATCGAACGCCCGTTGATCGTGATATCGCCTTCATGCCGGATGCCATCGACCAGGTCGTTCATGCGATTGAGGTTCCGCAAGAGGGTCGATTTACCGCAACCGGAAGGGCCGATGAAGGCCACGACCTGCCGCTCCGGGATTGCCACCGAGATGGCGTCGAGGGCCTTCTTGTCCCCGTACCAGAAACCGAAATCGCGGATACAGATGTAGTCCTGGCGACCTTCGTTGGGGGTGCCGGGGCGGACTTGGATGCGGGAGGGGGTGGGCGGATTCATGGTGATCATCGCGGAAATTAGAAGGAGGCGGTCTTGTAGCGGGCCCGCAGGCGGTTGCGGATGGTGATGGCACCGAGGTTGAGGCAGACGACCAGGACGATGAGGAGCAACGTCGTGGCGAAGACCATGGGGCGAGCGGCATCGGAGTCGGGCGACTGGAAGCCGAGGTCGTAGACATGGAAGCCAAGGTGCATGAACTTTCGGTCTAGATGCAGGAAGGGGGCGGTCCCATCCAGCGGCAAGGTCGGGGCGAGCTTGACCACACCGACGAGCATGAGCGGGGCGACCTCACCGGCGCCACGGGCCATGGCCAGGATCACGCCGGTCAGGATCCCCGGGGCCGAGGCCGGGAGGAGAATCTCGCGGATGGTCTGCCACTTCGAGGCGCCGGTCGCGAGGGAAGCCTCGCGCATGCCACGCGGCACGGCGGCCAAAGCCTCCTCGGTGGCGACAATCACGACGGGCAGGGTCATCAAGGCCAACGTGAGGGAGCACCAGAGCAAGCCACCCGTGCCGAACACCGGCGTATTATTGTTATACTTGAGCTGATCGGAGAAGAAAAGCTGGTCGATCGAGCCGCCGAGGACGTAGACGAAGAAGCCCAGCCCAAAGACGCCGAAGACGATGGACGGGACGCCGGCGAGGTTGTTCACGCTGATACGAACAATCCGCAGGAGGGACCCTTGCTGGGCGTATTCCCGGAGGTAGATCGCCGCGATCACGCCGAACGGGGTCACCAGCAAACTCATGAACACCGTCATGACGAGGGTGCCGAAGATGGCGGGCATCAGCCCCCCTTCGGTGTTGGCCTCGCGCGGCTCACCGAAGATGAACTCGCCCAAGCGGCGGAAGAAAAGCCCCAGCCGATCGGCGAAGCCGAGTCGGTTAGGGAACCACTCGCGCACCACTTGAGCCATCGGGACGATCACCTCGCGCCCGCCGGCCTCGCGGGCGAGGAGCTTGGCGGTCTCACCCGTCGCCTTGATCTGATTGGCCTCGGACTCCAGGGTGGCGTAACGGGCTTCCAGCGCGGTCATCGCGCGGCGAATGGCTTCGGTGGGAGTCTTCTGGTCCTCGGCGCGGCGCAAGTCGACCCGGGTCTGTTCCATCGCCGCGTTGACCTCGCCGATGCGGCCACGATTGATCTCCGTCAACCGCTCCCGCACCCCAGCCCCGGCGGCGACCTCGGCGGCCAGCGCCTCGGCAAAAGCCGGATCGGCGACCTCGACCACGCGGCCGTCGGCTCGGGTCAAACGCACGGGACGGACAAAGGCCGGCCCGTTCTCCATGCGTTCCAGCCCCAGGACGTCGGCGGGAAATTCCTCCGCGCGCACCCGCGACTCATCGACCCAGACATAGGAATGCCCGTTGAGTTCGCGCAGACCCACCTGGTACTGCCGTTCATAGCGAGGGGCGGAGGCCGGGGAACCCGGGCGGATCCGCCGCTGGGCCAATTGCCCGATGAGGCTCGTACCATCATCGAGCCGGACGACGGGGACCGGCGGCGCCCAGAACACCGAAAGGCCGTTCATCAGCACGAGCCCTAACAGGCCGAGCACCATCACTAGGCCGACGATCAACCCGAGGCTGGAAAACCAGACCCAGGGTTCACCGCGCGGGGTGGCGCTGTCTTGATCGGGAAGGGCCATGGCTTAGACGACTTTGTAGCGCTCGCGGAGGCGCTGGCGGAGGACCTCCGCAAGGGTGTTGATCACGAAGGTGAGGAGGAAAAGGCAACAGGCCCCGAGGAAGAGCGCGCGGTAATGGGTATGACCGATGGCGGCTTCGGGTAGTTCGACGGCGATGTTGGCGGAGAGCGTCCGCATGCCGCTGAAGGGATTGGCCTCCATCACCGCGGTGTTACCCGTGGCCATCACGACGATCATCGTCTCGCCGATGGCACGGCCGAACCCGATCATGACGGCGGAGACAATCCCGGAGATGGCCGTCGGGATGACCACGCTCCAGACCGTCTGCCAGCGGCTGGCGCCGAGCGCGAGGGAACCGGACACGAGGGAAGTCGGCACGTTCGACAGGGCGTCCTCGGCGATGGTGAAGACGATCGGGATCACGGCGAACCCCATGACGAAGCCGACCACGAGCGAGTTGCGGGAGTCGTAACTTAGGCCGGTCGTCTGGCGCCACCACTCGCGGAAGTCGGCGATCGGCAAGCCCGTACCGACATCCTTCACCGTGAAACAGGCGGCCTCGACGAAAGGACCGGCCTGCCAGGCGAGCCAGGCGCACAAGGCAACAAAGGGTACCAGCCAAAGGAACTCCATGCCCGGCGCCACCTGTCGGCGCACCCGTTGCGGCAGTTTAGACCAAGCATAACCGGCGAAGATCGCGGCCGGGGCCAGCGCGGCCAAGGCGCATAGCAGGGAGATCAGGCACGGGTCGACCAACGGGGCGAGCCAGAGCCCGGCGAGGAACCCGAGGACAACGGAGGGCAGCGAGGCCATGATCTCCATCCCCGGCTTGACCACTTGGCGGAATTGCGGGCGAAGAAACTGGGAAACGTAGACCGCGGCAGTCAAGGCGATCGGGAGCGCAAAGAGCAAGGCGTAGAAGGTCCCCTTGACCGTACCGTAGAACAAAGGGACGAGGGAATACTTCGCCTCAAACTCATCGGACCCGGCGCTGGACTGCCACTCGTAGGCGGGGCCGGAAGCACCCTCGTACCAGATTTTCCCGAAGTAGGTCGCCCACGAAGATTCTGGGTGGTGGTCTTCAATCTTCCAGCGGAGGAGACGGCCTTGGTCATCCAAGGCCGCGAGGCGGTCATAGTTGCGACCAAAAGCGACCTGCCGAAAACCCTGCGCGCCAGCCTCGCCTTCCCAGCGCAGCGACCCCGTCGTCATATTATGCAGACGCAACTTCCCCCCCGCCAAGGCGAGGTAGCACTTATTGCCTTCGGCGGCGTAGACCCCCTGCCCCACCCCGGGCAAGACGGAGCCTTCATGGATACGGCCCCATCGGCGCAAGCTCTTCCCGTCCGGCTGCAACTGAGGGTAAAGCGACCAGACGTGCTGCTGACCCTCAGCCCCCGTGACGACCAGGGAAACATTACCAAAAATCAAACCCGCCGAAGTTACCCGCGGGTCAGCCGCCCCCGCGAAAGGACGAAAGGATTGCAGGAAAGCGAAGCCCTCGCCTGCCTCGGTATAAGTCCGGACCTCGCCGTCGCGGCGGATCAGCAACAAGGAGTCGGCCGTCGTCGGCACCAACACCTGCTCGAAGTCGACCGTATCAGCTGCGATCGGAAAAGGCTGGCCAGGGGTCACCCGCACCTTCCCCCCGAGGCCCTTGCGCTCCGCGAGACGCAACCCGGTCAGGAGCTCGCGGCCAGCGAGGGACTGACGGACCACAAAAAGTCGCCCACCGCTATTCTTCGCAGCCCAGACATCGAGGCAGGGCGCACCGCCGGCCCCGACCGTCAACGGCTCCGCCGCGTTGACCACGGGCTCGGAACGACGGGTACCAGAGGCATCGTAGGCCAAACGATACGACACGCGAACCTCTTGAACCGCGCCATCCGAGAGCCCGAGCAGGACCAGACCATCGCGCGGGTAAGACCGGACCGCGGTGACCCGGCGCGGGGACACGTTCGGCGACCACTGGAGCACCTTGGCGCCAGTGCGGGAATCCTGGAAGTGCAAGGTGCCGTCGGCCAGACAGACAAAAGGCACCTCGCCATACTCATCTTCGCCAAAAGCGACCGCGCCCGCAGGGAAACGCAGCGGCTCCACGGACTGGACCTTGGCCCCGGCGAACAACGGGAAGATCTGGAAGATCAGGAAGGCAAGCATGCCAAAGACCGCCAAGACCACCCCGATGCCACCGAAGCGGATCAGCCGCCCCATCCAACGGTCGACCGCCAAGGTCATCGGCCGAACGTCGAAACGGGCGGCGTCGACAGGTGACGATTGGTTGTCAATCTTGTCCATTGGGTGTCGATTCGGTGTCGGCTCGGCTTGAAAAGGGAAGGCGGGGAAACCCCGCCCGGTGGACCCGAGACCGCTGCCTTCGCGCTTGATTGACCGACCCCGGAGGGCGTGGCGGCGAAGGCGGCGGTATCGAGACCAGAGTTATTCGGCGCTGTAGTACTTGAGCGCGCTGCGGCCTTCGGCAGCGACGTCCGCCGGGAGCGGGAAGTAGCCGTCCTTGATCGTGATCTCCTGGCCCTGCTTGGACAGGACGAAGGTGATGAACTCGCTGGTGAGCTTGTCCATGTCCTTGCCCGGGGCCTTGTTCACGTAGACATACAGGTAACGGGCCAGCGGGTAGGTACCATTAAGGCAATTTTCGTAGCTGGGCTCGATGAAGGCGTCGCCGTCCTTGATGGTCAGCGGCACCGCGCGGACGCCGGAGGTCTTGTAACCGATGCCGGAGTAACCGACGGCACCGAGGTCGGCGGCAACGCCCTGGACCACGGAAGAGGAACCAGGCTGTTCCTTCACGCTGCTCTTGTAGTCACCGTTCTTCAAGGCGTTGTCCTTGAAGAAGCCGTAGGTACCGGAGGCGGAATTGCGGCCGAAGGCGGAGATGGTCTTTCCGGCGAGGGCGCCGGACGCACCGACCTGCCCCCAGGTGGCGATATCCTGACCGCCACGCTTGCGGGTCGAGGAGAAGATCCCGTCGACCTGGGAGAGGGAGAGCCCCTTAAGGTCGTTATCCTTGTGAACAAAGACGGCGAGGGCATCGATCGCCACGGGGATCTTGGTGGGCTTGTAACCGAACTTACCGGCAAAGCTGGCGGATTCGGAGGACTTCATCTCACGGCTCATCGGACCGACTTGGGCGGCGCCAGAGGTCAGGGCGGGAGGAGCGGTGCCCGAACCCTTACCTTCGACCTGCGTGTTGACGTTGGGGTACTTGGCCTTGAAGCCCTCGGCCCAGAAAGTCATCAGGTTGTTGAGCGTGTCGGAGCCGACCGAGTTGAGGTTACCGGAAACACCGGAAGCGACGGCGTAATCAGGCAACTTGGCGTCAACGGTGACCGGGGCGGCGGCCTGCTGGGCGGAAGCGATGCTCGCAGTGAAGGCGAGCAAGGCGAGGGATCGGAGGGTGTGGTTCATAGGAAGAATGCCAGACCATCATGCCTGACGATTGTTACAGTTTCGTGGCGGGAGCGTGTTACTTACGCAATAGACCCCCTCCCCCGCCCCCCTCTCGAGGGGCCTTATGGTTTGAAATACTCCTTCAAAAGGGCGGCGGAACGGGCAAAAGCCAGCGGCAAGGCCATACCCGCCGCAACCCCGGGCCGTTTGTGCCCAATCTTCGTCACCCAAGCATCCCTCAGAATGATGGCGCTTTGCTGGAGCAACCTCCACTTCGCGGGGTCACCGATGGCAGCGTCGGACTTCCAGCGCATCATCGGCGCCAACTGCGCCCAGACCGCTTGGGCGATGAAGAGGTGCCCTTCCGAACCGGGCTGAAGGTTGTCCTTCGCATAGACGAACTTCGGGTCAGCTCGCTTGGCCGCCGCGACGGCCTCGCGCAGCGACGGGCGAACATCCACGACCAACCAACCCGCCGGGCGCTGCGACACGAGCCACTGGGCGTAGGTCTCCAGGACGCCGTCGTAAACCGGCGGCACCTTCATGTCTGGACCGAAAAGCGGAGGCGTGACGTGCACCACCTTGGCCCCCGCCTTGACGCCGGCGGCATGCAGCCGCAACTGCCCTTCGCGAAAGGCACGCGTGCGTTCGGGGTCGGACGGAAGGTAAAGCCCGTCGTTCATCCCGTAGCAGAGCAACACCAAGGTCGGTTTGACCAAGGCGAGGGCGCGCTCCAGCCGCTCATGCACATCGGGCCGCGCGAAACCACCCCCGGCATGACCAGGCTCGGAGAGACCGCTGGCGGTCTCGCCCGGAAGCGCCGCATTGACGATCGTGACCCGGGCCAGACCGGGCTGTGCCCTGATCCAGGACTCCACGTAGACCGTCCAACCGCAGTTGTAGGCGATGCTGTCACCAAGAATCAGGATGCGCGGCTCCTCCTGGTCGGCCCGCAGCGGCAACCCGGATCCAATAAGGAGGAGAAAAAACACACGCAGCATCCCGACAAGATGACCTTTTCGAACCCAGGCGAGAAGCGCAATCCGGACAAGTTATTAACGGCCGAAGCGCTCGGCCACATTCGACTTCTCCCCGTGACGGAAGACCGCTAGGTTCCCACCCTGGCCTCGCCCATCCACATCAAAGGTGCCCGGACGCACAACCTTAAGTCGGTCGAGCTGCTCCTCCCCCGCAACCAGCTCACCGTCATCACCGGCGTGAGCGGGTCGGGCAAGTCATCCCTGGCCTTCGACACCCTGCATGCGGAGGGCTCCCGTCAGTACCTTGAATCCCTCTCGGCCAAGGCGCGCGGCATGATGGACGCCGTGTCCCGCCCAGACGTCGACTTCATCCGCGGCCTATCCCCGGTCATCGCCATCGCCCAACGGACCGGCGGCAATACCAACCCCCGATCGACAGTGGCGACCCTGACCGAGATCGCCGACCATGCCCGGCCGCTTTGGATCGTGGCCGGGGATCGCACTTGCCTCAAGGACGGCCACCCCGTCCGGCAACGCTCGCTCGATGACAACCTGCTGGCCCTGGCGAAGATTCCCGCGGGCACCCGCCTGATGGTCGCCGCCCCCGTCGCCAAAGACAAGCCATCGGCTCTGCTCGAGACCGTGGCCGACCTCGGCCGCCGGGGCTTTTCGCGCGTTCGGGTAGACGGCAAGGTGGCGACCTTAGAGGAGGCGACGGGGCTGCTGACCGGCCGCGAGTCCAAGCAACTCGACGTGGTCGTGGACCGGATCGTGAGCGGCGAGGATCAACGGAGCCGTCTGGCAGACTCGCTAGAACTGGCCTTCAAGGAGGGCCGTCACCGGGCCTTGGTGCTAGCCGACGATGGGCGCGGCCATTGGACGGAATATGTCCTCTCCTTACACCTGGCCTGCGAGCATTGCGGCCAGACTTACGAGCCGATCCAGCCGAAGGCCCTTTCGCACAATCACCCCGACGGCGCCTGTCCGGACTGCGGCGGACTCGGCCGCCAAATGCGCTTCCAGGAGGGACTCGCGATTCAGGATGAGACGCTGTCATTGCAGGACGGGGTGGTGAAGCCGTGGAAACTAGGCACGCGTAAGGTGCTGATCCGCCGCAACGCCGTGCTCCGCGCGCTCGCCGAGCAGGTGCCGTTCGACCTGCGGACGCCGTGGCGTCAATTACCCGAGGCCACCCGCAAGCTCCTCCTGCATGGCGACGCGGGCCGGACCTTCCAGCTGCCTCCGCCCAAGGGCCGGAAACCCATCGAGATGACCTGGGCGGGGATGTTCCCGGAACTGGAACAAGCCTACCGCACCACGACCGGTGAATCCCTCCGCCAACGCCTTTTACATTACCAATCGGGCTCGGTCTGCGCGTCGTGCCAAGGGCAGCGACTCTCGCCCGCGGCGCTGTCGCTCCGACTCGAGGGCCTGAACCTCGCCGACTTCCTGCGATTGACCATCCCCGAGGCGCTGGCCTTCGCTCAGCGACTCGCCCAGTCCCCGCGCGTCCAACCGATCGAGGAGGCCCGACGCGGTCTGGAGCAACGCCTAGCTTTCCTCCACGACGCCGGCCTGAATTACCTGACCTTGGAGCGCGAGTGCGCGACACTCTCCGGTGGCGAGGCCCAGCGCGTACGACTAGCGACCCAACTCGGACTCGGACTCGTCGGCGTGACCTACGTGCTGGATGAACCAAGCATCGGGTTGCACCCAGCCGACCACCAACGGCTGATCCGCTCAATCCACGGCCTGCGCGACCTCGGCAACACCGTCGTGGTCGTCGAACACGACCGCGACATGATGCTGGCGGCCGACCACCTCATCGAGATGGGCCCAGGCGCCGGGGTCGACGGGGGGCACGTGATCTTCGAAGGAACCCCGAAAGGATGCGCGGCGCACGCGACTTCGCGCACGGGGGCCTACCTCTCCGGACGGGCCGACCTACGATCCTGCCTCACACCAAAACCAGTCGGGAAGAAGTTCCTGATGGTCCGAGGGGCTTCCGAGAATAACCTCAAGCAGGTCGACGCCCGCTTTCCCTTGGGCAACTTGACGGTGGTCTGCGGGGTCTCGGGCTCGGGCAAGAGCACGCTCGCCATCGACATCCTCTCCGCCACGGCGGCCCGCAAGATCAACGGGGCGAAGGTTGTCCCGGGCCGGCATACCGGCATCGAAGGGCTGGACCAAATCCAGGCATTCACGGCGGTGGACCAAGAACCGATCGGGCGGACCCCGCGCTCGAATCCAGCGACCTTCACCGGGATCATGGACCTCCTCCGAGACCTCTGGGCTTCCCTCCCCCTGGCGAAGGCGCGCGGCTACGGGGCCGGACGGTTTAGCTTCAACGTCCGCGGGGGTCGTTGCGAGACATGCGCCGGCGAAGGCTCCGTCGCCCTCGACATGCAATTCCTCGGCGAAACCTTCGTGGAGTGCCCAAGCTGTGCCGGCCGACGCTTCAACCGCGAGACCTTAGAGGTGAGATTCAAAGGCCTGAGCATCGCCGAAGCGCTGGACCTCACGGTGAAAGATGCGGCGGAGTTTTTCCGCGCCCAACCTCGCCTTTCCGACAAGCTCCGGACGCTGGAGGAGGTCGGCCTCGGCTACCTCAAACTCGGCCAACCGGCGAACACGCTCTCCGGAGGCGAAGCCCAACGCCTGAAACTCGCCGCCGAACTCGCCCGACGCGACCATACCGGCCGACTCTACGTCTTGGATGAACCCACCACCGGCCTACACTGGGATGACATCGCCAAACTACTCGCCCTGCTCGGACGGCTGCGTGATGCCGGCGCTACCTTGATCGTGATTGAACACCACCCCGACCTGATCATGGCCGCGGACTGGGTCATGGAGCTCGGCCCTGAAGGCGGAGCTAAGGGCGGTCATCTCATCTACGAGGGAGCCCCTGCCGGACTACTTCGGGCAAAGGGATCTCCGACCGGTTCGGCGCTCAGCCGCCCGTAGGGGAGGGGTTGCTCTGGGCCTGGCGTTCCACGACATCCTCAATCGCAGCGAGCACGGTGCTCAAGCGGGAGGAGTTACCACCGCCATCACTCGGGCTGTCCACCCCAGCCACCGTTACTGGTTCCAAGGGGTAGACCTTGAACTCGCGATCGTAGGCGAGGCGCTCAACAATCGCCCGACGTGTGTTGGCATTCATCGGCTCAATCGAGGTAACGAAGGCCGGGCCGGACTGGGCCAAGCTGACCTGTTCGCCGGTTTTCAGGCGAATGGGATCGGCCGAGGCCCGGGGGGCGAACAAAGTATCCCCCGCAAGACAAGTCACGCGGAGCGGCTCCAAGGGCGGGTTGATGTTCCACTGATAGAGGCCACGTGATTTCAGGTATTGGTCCCCTAGTTGCGTATGGACCACGAAGACATCACTCGGCCCCTGTCGGGGAAGCGTCACGGTGAAGCGGCCCAACTGGGAATTCAGTTCGACGACCGAGCCGCGACTCTCGCTATCAATGAAATGCGCGAACTGGAAGTTGGCTTCACCTTCGACTAAGACGCGGGCGCCATTCGAGAGGGCCACCACCAGTCGACCTTCACCCGCGACCTTCACGCGCGACCCTCGCTTGATCCTGCCACCGCTTTCGGTAACCTGCGAAATACCAAGGGCATCGACCTGCAGCACGGTCCCGACTACTTCGAGCACCTGAATCTCATTACGGGGAACGAGGGCTATCGCCGACGAGGCGGCGAGGAGCAGCACGAGACAAGGACGAAGGGCCGAGGAAAGAAGCCGAAGTAGACGATCGAGGTAGCGCATGCCGAAACTCAGCCAGCCAAGCCCCGCGAAGTCGAATCTCGAGACCTAGTGTTGATTACCCAATAAAAACTAGGGTTAAACCCTAGTCCTGCTTAAAACCTCGTCGCCACCAACGCCGCGCACGCCTTGAGGTCGGCGATCTCCGAATCCATGAAATCATACGGCGAGAGCTTGCCCACGCCCAGGACGCCGAGCACCCGGCCGTCGGCCCCGAGGATCGGGACGGCAAGAGCGCCCTGCACATTTGTTTTCCGGGCATCGGGCTTGGCGACACCGCCGAGGTCTTCCTGTAAATTACAAAGTTGGACCGCCTCCTTGCGCTCCGCGGCGCAGCCCGCGATACCCTTGCCGAAGGGAATGGCGTCGATCTTCGGCAATAACATCGGCAGCACGTGCGGCGGGATGCCTTGGTGGGCGATTAGGCGAAGCAGCCCGGTCTCCGAATCGGTGCGGTGGATCGTGCCAGTCCCGCAGTCGAAAGCACGAGCGACCTGCCCCAACACGGCGGTCCAATCCGGGGTGGCGGTGAGAAGGGCGGCGAGGCCATCGGTGCGGTTTGCCATGGGTAATCAGACAACGCCCTTGGTCATACGTTCCGTGAGCCAGACCAACCCGCCCGCCTCATCGGAGAAATGCCCGTCCAGTTGGGCTTCGAAGGCCTCCTCGAGGATCTGGGAGAACCAGCCCGCGGGCTTGTGCCCCATCGCGATGAGGTGTCGGCCAAGCACGACCCGCTTCGGGGCGGAATCCTTGAGGTGGAGCGCGGCCGCGCGTTCCGCCAACCAGATACCCTGCGGGGAACGCTCGCCTGGCCAGAGCGGCGGCCGCCCCTTGCGGTCGGCGTCGTCGACCCGGACGAGCCGGTCGAGCCGGAGCACCTTATTGGCGAGGCGGCGGACCGCGGCATCGCCGGCCTTGGCCTTGTAGAGTTCATAAGGCTGCGCGTGCCAGCGGACCAACGGCAAGACCGCCTCGATTAATTTCACCTCGCGCGTGATCCGGGCGAGGAAGGCCGGGGCGAGCCGATGGCTTTCCTCCTCATGACCATAGGCATGCCAGCGGTCGTCGTGCGGCTCCTTCTTCGTCGTGGTGGCCTTACCGATGTCATGCAGCAGCACGGCGAGGCCCAAGACGAGGTCCTCCTCCCGGACGCCGACGCGCCCTTGGGCAAAAGCGTCGAGGCAATGGCAGGTATGTGTCCAAGCGCACCCTTCCGGATGCCATTCCGGATCCTGGGGCACGTCGATCATCGCATGCAATTCCGGGTAGAACTTCGTCCACCCGCAGTCGCGGAGAAAGCGTAGCCCAAGCGAGGGCTTCCGGCCACGCAGGAGCAGCTTGGTCCACTCCTCCATCAGCCGTTCCGGCGGAAGGTCGGCCTGGGACAACGTCGCGCACAAGGCCACGGTCTCCGGGGCGACCGTGAACTCGAAGCGAGCGGCGAACTGCATCGCCCGCAACACCCGCAACGGGTCCTCGGCGAATTTGGCGGAGACGTGCCGGAGCACCTTCGCCTCCAGGTCGGCCACCCCGCCCCACGGGTCGATTAGTTCGCCCGTGACGGGATCCCATAAAATCGCGTTGAGCGTGAAATCACGCCGTTCGGCCGCGTCCTTCGGCGTCATCGTCGGGTCGGCCTGCACGTCGAAATCCGTGTGCTTGGCGCCAGTCCGGTTCTCGCGGCGCGGCACCGAGACGTCCACGGGGAGGTCCTTGAGTTTGGTCACGCCGAAAGCCGCGCCGACGGTTACAAGCCCGAACTCACGGCGCAACGCTGACTCGATGGCGCGCGTCCCGAGTCCGTAAACCTCGACGTCGAAATCCGTCACCGGCACACCCATCAGAGCGTCGCGCACGCACCCTCCGACGAAGCAGGGGCGACCGCCGGCCGCACGCAGTAACTCCACCACGCGGCGCAACGGGGTTAACTCGCCATCAAGGCGGATCAAGTCAGGCAGGAGGACGGACACGAAAGGACGCTAACGCGCGGACGGGGCGGGTCGAGTGGGTTCTGGCTAGCCTACCTCAGAGGTTGGTGGTGAAGCCTTCTTTCAGCAACCAAGCCTTGGCCGTCTCCCGACGATCGCCCTGCAGGACGATCTCCCGGCCCTCGAGGACCCCGCCCGTGCCGAGCGACCGCTTCATCTCGCGCAGCAAAGCGTCGCGCATTCGCATTTCCTGCGACTCCAACCAAAGCCCCTTGAGAATCGTGACCTCCTTGCCGCCGCGCCCCGCTCGCTCGTACTGCAGGATAATCTTGCCCAGCTTGGGCTTCGCCTTGATCGGCGCAGGCTTAGGCGGCGGCCCGGGCGGCAGGCCTTGACCGTCGAGCTTATCGAAAGGGTTACCGCTCATGGGCCGCGCCCACAGGTGCCCGCACCGGGTGTACCGCCATCGAGGAAGACGAGCGCCTTCTCGTAGGAACGGCGGCGCAGGTAATGATCCAGGTCACCTGGAAGCCCGGAATCCGCCGTCACGACCTCCGCATCCAGCAAGCGAATGGACTCCAAAACGGCCTCTTTTCCGACCCCCGGCAGGGTCAGGGCGAGCAGGGCTTCGCGGATACGGTGCCGGCGGGCAGGGTCCATGACGGCACACCTTGCGGTCCAAAGGCCTCGCTAGCAAGCCCGTGGGCAGGTTTTCATAGTGGACAAAAGGCACGGTGCTTCCCTATACCCAACCTCCTTTGGACGGATAGCTCAGTTGGTTAGAGCACCTCGTTTACACCGAGGAAGTCGTGGGTTCGAGTCCCTCTCCGTCCACCCTCACCACCATGTCCACCCCGTCCACGCCCATTAAGAAGAAGCACACCCTCTCCGCCCTTGTCGAAAACAAGTTCGGCGTCCTGGCTCGCGTCGCGGGGATGCTCTCAGGTCGAGGCTTTAACATCGAGACCCTGAACGTCGGCCCGACCCACGACCCGGCCTTCTCCCGCATCACCGCCACCGTCGTCGCCGACGACGCCGCCCTCGACCGCTGCGTCAAGGCCCTAGACAAGCTGATCAACGTGATCACCGTGCACGACTTCTCCCGCGAGGAAGTCGACCATGTCGCCCGCGAGCTGATCCTTTGCAAGGTGAAGAGCGACAAGAAGACCCGCTCCGAGATCATCGAGGTCGCCGCGCTCTTCCGCGCCAAAGTCGTCGACGTCGCCCACGACTCCCTCGTCATCGAGTTCACCGGCAACGAGAACAAGATCCGCGCCTTCCTCGACCTGATCGAGCCCTACGGCATCCTCGAAACCGCCCGTACCGGCAACGTCGCCCTGTCCCGCGGCCGCAAAAAGGCCCCCACTCGCTAAACCAACCTCCACCTTTTCCATCCATACCATGCCTGCCAAAGTCTACACCGACAAGGACGCCGATCTCGGCGTGCTTAAGAACAAGACCCTCGCCGTTCTCGGCTTCGGTTCCCAGGGTCACTCCCACGCGATGAACCTTCGCGACAGTGGCCTCAACGTGATCGTCGGCCTCTACAAGGGGTCGAAGTCCGCTGCCGCCGCCAAGAAGAAGGGCTTCAAGGTCTATGAGACCGCCGAGGCCGTCCGTCGCGCCGACGTCATGCTCGTGGGCATCCCCGACATGAAGCAGGCTTCCGTCTGGGAGAAGGACATCGCTCCGAATCTCGGCAAGGGTGGTAAGACCGTCCTCTTCATCCACGGCCTCTCGATCCACTATAAGCTGATCAAGCCCCTCAAGAACGTCGACATCGCCATGGTCGCCCCCAAGGGCCCCGGCCACGTCGTCCGCGCCCAGTACGTCGAAGGCAAGGGCGTCCCCGCCCTCATCGCCATCCAGCAGGACATCTCCGGCAAGGCCACCAAGACCGCCCTCGCTTGGGCCAAGGGCATCGGCTCGACCCGTGCCGGCGTCATCAAGACCTCCTTCAAGGAAGAAGCCGAGACCGACCTCTTCGGCGAACAGGCCGTCCTCTGCGGCGGTGCCTCCGAACTCGTCAAGGTGGGCTATGAAACCCTCGTCGAAGCCGGCTACCAGCCCGAGATGGCCTACTTCGAGTGCTTGCACGAACTGAAGCTCATCGTCGACCTCATGGTCGAGGCGGGCATCTCCGGCATGCGCTTCTCGATCTCCGAGACTGCCAAGTACGGGGACATCACCCGCGGCCCTCGCGTGATCAACAGCTCGTCCCGCAAGGCGATGCGCGAGATCCTCAAGGAAATCCAGTCCGGCAAGTTCACCGCCCAGTGGGTCAAGGAATACAAGGGCGGCCTGAAGAACTACCACAAGCTCCTCAAGCAGGGCGAGAACCACCCGATCGAAAAGACCGGCCAGCGTCTCCGCTCCCTCATGCCCTGGGTGCAGAAGCGCAACATCAAGGGCGCGCAGGCCGAGTACACGACCAAGTAAGCGGTCGCCTCAGGCAAATGAAAGGGCCAGCTTACGCTGGCCCTTTTTCTTTGGCGTGGTCGGTGAACCGACCAGCGATCTTACATAATAATGACCGGGGCGAGCTCGGCGGCGGGCTTCACGGGGGCGGTCTCACCGGTGGTCGCAGGCGCCACCGCGGGGGCGGCCGAGGTGTCCAGTGCCGCTAGTTCCGAACGCAGGGCGTTCAAGGCTCGCTCCCGCAGGGCGACGGCCTGTTGACCAAGGGCCTCGCGCTCCTCGGGGGTGGCCGCCTTGAAAGCGGCGCCCATATCGCGCATCTCCTTCATGATCGCCTGGCCTTCTGGCTTCATCATCCCAGCCATCACGGCGCGCTGCAACCTAGCCTGATCGCCACCGGCAAGTTCCTCGACCATTTTCTTGGTCTCCTCACCGAAAGCCTTGGCCTTCGCCTTGTACTCTTGGCGCGCCGCCTCCTCGTCGCTGGTCGGCTTCGGCGCCTCGGTGACGGCGGGCCGCACCGTCTTGACCTTCAGGACGGGTGCCGGGGCGACCGACTCCTTGACCACGGGCACCGGGGCGGGCACCGCGACGGGCGGGGCGCTGAAAAAACGGGCCCCGAGCAGGCCGACACCGATACCGAGCACAAGAACGAGGAAGACAGTGGTTTTACTCATGGGGGTCAAGATGCCGAAAAGTAACCCCACCGCCATCGCGAAGTTAAGGTCGCCCGCCCAAACGGTTGCTTTTCCAAACCCAATCCCTTGGCTGGGCACACCCCCATGAGAGAGCCCACCCCCGCCCCGGTCGATGTGCATTCAGACGCCTTCCTGACCCGGCTTATGCGTGACCAGCTCAAGCTGTCCATCGCCTGCGCCCTCTGCTTCGCCATCGCGCTGGTCGCCCTCCCGCTGCTGAACTACTTCCAGCCGGAGTTCATGGCGCAACGGGTCTTCGGCTTCACGCTGACTTGGTTGATCCTCGGCGTGCTCTTCTTCCCCTTCGTGTGGATCATCTCCTTCGTCTTTATCCAGCGCTCGATCGCGCTCGAGAACGCCGAAGCCAAGGCCGCCCAGGACGGCCAGCGCAAGTAACATGAGCCCCCTCCTTGCCTTTCTCGCTGCCGAGACGGCCCCCAAGCAGGTCGACCCCTGGATTGCCTTCTTCTCGCTGATCACCGTTGTCGTGACCGTCGGCATGGGCTTCTGGACCGCGGGCAAGTCCAAGAGCGCCGGCGACTTCTTCGTCGCGGGCCGCTCGGTCTCCGTCGGCTGGAACGCTTCCGCCATCTCGGGCGAATACCTTTCCGCCGCTTCCTTTATGGGGGTCGCCGGCATGGTCATGGCCACGGGTTACGACGCCCTCTGGTACCCGGTCTGCTACGCCTGCGGCTACCTGTTCCTCCTGCTCTTCATCGCCGGCCCGCTCCGCCGCTTCGGCGCGTACACCATCCCGGACTTCGCCGAAGGCCGTTACGATTCGCCGGTGTTCCGCAAGATTGCGGTCTGCTTCGTGCTCTTCATCGGTTTCTTCTACACCATGCCGCAGATGAAGGGCGCAGGCACGACGCTCGCCTACATCTTCCCGGGCCTGCCCTACTGGGCCGGCGTCGTGGTCGTCGGCGCCGTGATCACGCTCAACGTCTCGCTCGGCGGCATGAAGGGCATCACACTCGTCCAAGCCTTCCAGTATTGGCTCAAGGTCTTCGCCATCACCCTCCCAATCTTCATCCTCGCCTCGGTCGTCGGCCACTACCAGCAGCACCTCGCCGGCAACAAGACCGCGCAGGAAGCCGCGGCGACCATCCTGCCGGGCATCGAGCGCAAGGCCTTGCCGGCCAAGGCCCCGAAGGACGAGGCCTGGATCGCCCCGTTCGGCAAACTGACCACGAAGGCCGTCGACGCCTCCATCGCGGCGGCGACCACGCCCGAGGCCAAGGCCTCGCTGGAGGCCGTCAAGAAGCCGTATTCCCTCCTCTACACCTACTCGCTCATCATTGCGCTCGTCTGCGGCACCGCCGGCCTACCGCACATCCTCGTCCGCTTCTACACCAACCCCGACGGCGTCGCCGCCAAGCGCACGACGATGTGGGTCATGATCCTCATCGGCGTCTTCTACGTCTTCCCTCCCGTTTACGGCGTGATCGGCCGCTCGCTCACCCCCGAACTCTACGACGCCGTCGGTGCCAAGGGCACGGACAAGGTCGTCCTCGAGCTACCGACGCTGCTCGCCGGACGCGACCACGCGCTCCTCGGCTCCATCCTCTCGGGCATCACCTGCGCCGGCGCCTTCGCCGCGTTCATGTCGACCTTCTCCGGCCTGCTCGTCTCGATGTCCAGCGCCCTCGCGCACGACATCTACGGCCGCATGCTCCGCCCGGACTCCTCGCCCGAACAGCGCCTGAAGGCCTTCAAATGGTCGGCCCTCATCGTCGGCCTCGTCGCCGTCGGCCTAGGGTCGCAGGTCGAAGCGCTGGAAATCAACTTCATGGTCGGCCAGGCCTTCGCCATCGCGGCGGCCAGCTACTTCCCACTCCTCTTCATGAGCGTCTGGTGGCGCGGCATGACCATGCGCGGCGCGGCCACGGGCATGCTTGTCGGCGGGCTCAGCGCGCTGGCCTCCATCTCCCTGACCTCGATCTCCGATGTCGCCGTCGCCAAGGCGAAGAAGCTCGCCGACGCGGCGGAACTCGCGGCCTACTGGGCCGACCACCCGCTGGCCAAGGCCATCGCGGATTACTGGGTCGCGCACCCGCTCGCCCGCATCCTCTGCGAACAGCCCGCCATCTGGGCCGTGGCGCTCTCCATCGGGCTGATGGTCATCGTCTCGAAGGCCACCGCGTCCAGCATCCCGACCGACATCCGGATGAAGATGCTCGTCCTCCACGCCCCCGAGGCCCTCGGCCTCAAGCAGGAGTACATCAAGGAGCACGAAGGCCTCGGCGGGCACTGATTCGCCCGCCCAAATCCGCAGGAGCCGAGGTAAACCTCGGCTTTTTTGCGCGCAGGCTCCCCAAATCCACTTAAGGGCAATAAGTTATTGATTAACGGTAAATAATAGTTGATTAAAATTACCTATTAATCTTTTACCACTAACGCCATGACCAACCCACCCACCCCTACCGACCTCGACCGCCGCATCCGCCGCGCCGGCAAGATCGGACGCTTCCTCTGCAGCACCTTCCTGATCGGCGGCACGCTGCTGGCGCTGCTGCTCCTCGCCACCGCCGCGACCCATCCGGAAGCCCTGGTGAAACTCAACCTGGACAGCAAGCACGGCACCCAGGTGGCGGGGTTCCGGCAGGCGCCGGACAAGCTCCTAGCCCTCTTGGTCGAGAAGCCAGATGAGGTCATGCTCGTCGCCGGGGCCCAGCAGGAAGCCAACAAGTACCAAGACCTCGTCGACCACCCGGAGAAGCGCGGCGGCTTCGTCGCCGTGACCGGCCTGCTCGCGACGCTGATCCTCGGCTTCACGTGGTTACTCCGACAACTCTTCGCCGCTTTCGCCGAAGGACGGGTGATCGACGCCACCAACGCGCGGGTGCTGAAGCGAATCGGGATCGCCCTCCTGGTCTGCGGGTGCCTCGGTCTCAACGCCGGCATCATCTTGGCCGGCCTCCTGATCCTCATCCTCGGGTGGAATCTCCAGCAGGCCCTCGCCCTCCAGGCCGAGCAGGCCCTCGTGATCTAACGACCATGGCCATCATCATCCGCCTGGACGTCGCCCTCGCGCGCCGCAAGATGTCCCTCACCGAGCTGGCCGCAGCCGTCGGCATCACGCTCGCCAACCTCTCGGTACTCAAGACCGGTAAGGCCAAGGCGATCCGCTTCTCCACACTGGAGGCCATCTGCCGGGCCTTGGATTGCCAGCCGGGCGAACTGCTCGAGTTCGCTCCAGCCGCCCCGGCCCTGATTGACGATCACGCCGACTGAAGCGAACCATGGCCCCCTACCTCTTCTCCGTGGCGTTCCTGGTGACGCTGTTCTGGATGGTCGAACACCTCTTCGGCAACAAGCAGGAGCGCCCCTGGTGGCGTCCGCAGGTCTGGACCGATGTCTTCAGCGGCGTGGCCAACGCGTTGCTGTCGAACCCGCTCAACCTCGTCATCATCAGCATCCTGGGCTTTCTGGTGCTGGTGCCGACCGGCATCATCCCGCTCGCGGAACTGCAGGCCGGCAAGTACCGGGGGTTCGGCCCGATCGGCCAGCTGCCCCGCTGGCCGCAGTTCGCCCTGGCCTTCCTGCTGGGCGACTTCCTGCTGTATTGGATCCACCGCTGGTTCCACGGCAAGCGCCTCTGGCGCTTCCATGCGGTCCACCATAGTTCAGAGCAATTGGATTGGCTGAGCGGCGTGCGGGCGCACCCGGTGAACGACGTCGTCGCGAACGCGCTGCTCGTCTTCCCGTTCATCCTGCTGGGCTTCGACCCCGTGGCCGCCGCCGTCGCCGGCCCGGCGCTCGGGGTCTTCGCGTTGCTCGGCCATGCCGATGTCGATTGGGATTGGGGTCCGTTCCGCCATGTCATCGCCTCGCCGGTCTATCACCGCTGGCACCACTCCAAGGACCCGGCAGCCATCGATAAGAACTTCGCGAGTTTCCTGCCGCTCTGGGACATCCTTTTCGGCACGCATTACATGCCCAAGGGCCGGAAGCCGCAGGACTTCGGCATCCACGAGCCCGTCGAACACACGGTACTCGGACTCCTCAAGCATCCTTTCAAGCCGACCTCTGTGGGCTTCGGCGAAACATCGACACGTCCCCCGGACCCGGACAAATCCACCTCGCCGGGAAGTTGAAACTTGGAAGTCGGGCCGGGCGGCGTTTTGCTAGGTGGGTGTCCGCCACCCGCGAGTCATCCGATCGAGCCTTCCGCCTCCTCCAAGGATTCGGCCTGCTCGTCGCCGGCCTGACCTTGGCCACCGGAATCTGGCTGACCGTGCCCGGCAGCCAGGTCTACCTAGGGAACGTCGCCGACCCCTTTGACCGCAAGGTCTTCGCCGCCCTCGCGCTCGGCCTGCCAGGCTGCGCCTGCGGGGTGCTCACCGCTTGGCTCGCCGCCCGCGGACGGCCCTGGGATGGCTTCCGTCTGACCGCCATTGCCTTGGGCTCGCTCAACGCCGCCACCATCGCGGCTTGGGGCGTCATCCACCTCATGAAAAGCGGGGCCATCCGCTTCTGACATGGCCGCGCCGCTCATCCTCGTCACCCGCGGCAGCCCGCTGGCCTTGCAGCAGGCCCGCGATGCGGCGGCGCGTCTGGAAGCCGCGCTCGGCGTGACCACCGAGGTGCGCATCCTGACGACCACCGGCGATCGACAGACGGCCTGGTCGCTGGAGAAACAGGGAGGCAAAGGCTTGTTCACTGCCGAGCTGGAACAGGCGCTGCTGCGCGGCGAGGCTGACCTCGCGGTGCATAGCTCCAAGGACTTGCCAACGGAGATGCCGGTCGGCCTAGAGATCGCGGCCTGCCTGCCCCGCCAAGACCCGCGCGACGTGCTCGTCCGCCGGGTCGACATTCCCACGCCCCGGCTCATCGCGACCGGCAGCCCGCGTCGCCGGGCCCAAGGTCGCCTGACCTTTCCCGAGGCCCAGTGGACCGAGCTGCGCGGCAACGTTGACACCCGCCTGAAGAAACTGGCCATCGGTGACGCTGACGCCTCCTACTTGGCCGCCTCGGGCCTCGATCGCCTCGGCCTCACCGCCTGGGCCGGCCTCACCTTCGAGCGCGTCGACCTGGCCCACATGGTGCCCGCCGCGGGCCAAGGTGCCGTCGCCCTCCAATGCCGCGCCGGTGAGTCCGCACGCTTCGCCGCGGCGGGCTGCGCGCGCACCACGTTTTCCGTGACGGTCGAGCGCCTCTTCCTCGCGAAGCTCGGCGAAGGTTGCCACACGGCCTTCGCCTGCCACCACGCCGCCGACCGCATCAGCCTCTTCCGCGATGACTTCGGCCGCCGGGACGTCGACTTCCCGGCCACTGACCTTCTGGCCGCCGATGCCCTCGCCGATCGTATTCTCCGCGACCTCCGCCTTCGCCTATGAGCAAACTTCCCCTGCGCGACCGCTTGGTCGTCCTCACCCGTCCCGAGGGCCGTAGCGCCGACTGGAAGGCCACCCTCGCCGAGGCCGGCGCCGCCGTGATCGAGCTACCCCTGCTCGAGATCTCCTTTGAGCCAGATGAAGACACCCTAGCCGACGTCCTCGACACGATCGGCGAGTACGACTGGATTATCTTCACCAGCGCCAATGGCGTGCGCGGTTTCTTCGACCGCTTCCTCATGCGCTTTTCCGACATCCGCTCGATCGGCGGCGCGCGCTTCGCCTGCGTGGGCCCGGCGACCGAGAAGGCGCTCCGTTCCTACCACCTCGACGCGGACTTGGTGGCGGCCCAACCCGACGCCGTCGCGCTGGGCCGGGAGTTGATGACTAAGTTCACCGTGGAGAACCAAAAACTCGTCGTCGCCACAGGCAACCTCGCCGACCCCGCCCTGCCTCGCCTCCTCATGGAAGAGGGCCTCGCGATCGTCGACATCCTCAAGGTCTACTCGACCGACCAGAAGTCCATCGCCGAAGCGCCCGAGGCGGCCGAGTTCCGCCGCCGCGGGGCCGACGCCATCGTCTTCGCCAGCCCCTCCGCGGTGGAATCGTTCATGCATCAGGCCGCTTCCCTGCGCCCCGAGGTCGGCGCCCGCCACCCGAAGGTCATCGCCGTCGGCCCGACGACGGCCGACGCCGTGCGCCGGACCGGGATTCCCCTGGGCGCGACCGCCACCGCCCCGACCGCCAAAGCAATCCGCGACGCGATTATCGCCGCGCTCGGATGATCGGCGACGTCACCATCAAGGTCTGCGGCATCACCCGCACCGCCGATGCTGCCGTCATGCTTGCCAGCGGGGCCGACTTCCTGGGCGTCAACGTCTGGCCGGGGTCACCTCGCCACGTGCCCGCGGAACGTCGACCGAGCTTGCTCCGCGAGATTCCGGCCGCCGCGCGCGTGGCCGTGACAGTAAACCCGACGACGGATGAAGTGCGTGGCCTGTTCGCCGAGGGGTTTGCGATGGTGCAGGTGCACTTCGACCCGCAGCTCGCGACTTGCGACCTCCCGAGAATTGCCGCGATAGCCGGGCCGGACCGGCTTTGGTTGGCCCCCAAACTCGCCGATGGCGCCCCCTTCCCCACGGAACTGCTCAATTTTAGCAAAACCTTCCTCCATGACGCCCACTCCCGCCAAGCCTTCGGCGGCACCGGGAAGAAGGGGGACTGGAACCGCTTCCAAAGCCTGCAGGCAAGCCACCCAAGTCAGGTTTGGATCCTCGCCGGGGGGCTGGGTCCCGCCAACGTCAGCGACGCCTACCAGACGGGAGCACGCTTCCTGGACTTGAATAGCGGCATTGAACTCGCCCCCGGACTTAAATCTGCTGAAAAAATGGCCGCCGTGAGCGAGGTCTTGCTCAAAACTAGACAATCGTGAACTTCCGCCCCCCCTCGAGTGACTTGGCACGGGGGGTGCATAAGTGGACTTGCTCAACCGAACGCCTAACCCAACCATATCACCACCACCATGAAGCTCGTCGTCGCCATCATCAAACCCTTCAAACTTGAGGAAGTGAAGGACGCCCTCGCCGAAATCGGCATCGAGGGTATGACCGTCACTGAAGTCAAGGGCTTCGGCCGCCAGAAGGGCCATACGGAAATCTACCGTGGCTCCGAATACACCGTCGACTTCCTCCCCAAGGTGAAGATCGAGGCCGCCGTCGCCGACGAGCAGGTCGAGAAAGCCGTCGCCACCATCTCCAAAGCCGCCCACACCGGCAAGATCGGCGATGGTAAGATCTTCGTCCTCGGCCTCACCGACGTCATCCGCATCCGCACCGGGGAGCGCGGTCCGGCCGCCATCTAAGGCGTCCCCCATTCCCTCGACAAAGGGCGGCCCTCAGTGGTCGCCCTTTTTATTGCTCGGCCCTTACTTCGCCGCCGGGGCTGCCGCGGCCTTCGCGGCGGCCTTGGCCTCAGCGAGCTGCTTGAGCATGCCGGGTGAGTTCCACTTGATCACGTGGTAGGTGGCGGGCGTTTCGCCGGCGTTCCGAATCGCGTGATCGATGCACGAAGCCTGGAAGATGACCGAGCCCGGCCCGAGTTTGACCCACTCGGCGTTGACCAGGGCCTCGACCGTACCCTCCTTGACGATGAGTAGTTCCTCGTCCGCATGCGCATGGGCGGCGTGGGCGGCCTCGCCTTTGTTCAAGGTGGTGACGTGAATCTCCAGTTCATCCAAGGTCGCCGTCGGCCCTTGGCAGACCTTACGGACGGCCCCGACCTTGGTCGGTTTGACCGTCAACTTCTCCCAATCGAAGGCGGCCGAGCTGAGCGCGGGGTTCTGGGATGGCGTGATTTCGAGCTTGGGCTTGACCGGCGTGAAGGTCGTCGCCCCCAACAGGGCGAAGGCGGTGGCCAGCGTGAGGGAGGCGACGGCGAGGTCGCGGCGCGTGAGTCGGGGCATACGTCGTTTCTAGCCCACGGCGTCGGTGAGTAAAGACGACAGACGGCCGTGAACCCCGACGGACCGCTTGCCCTCCGCCACCCGTCCCGCCTAATCTCGCCCCATGCACCGCCCCCTGCGAAGTCTCGCGCCCGCCCTGCTCTGCCTGCTACTGGCCCTGACGGGCTGCGGGCCCAAGGAGGATACGGCGGCCCGCAAGGCCAAGGAAGGCTACCTCATCATCAACAACGCCGCCGAACCCTCCGGCCTCGACCCCCAGGAGGTGACGGGCCTGCTCGAGTCGCGGATCGTCTACTCCCTCTTCGAGGGCCTCGTGAACTACAAGGCCGACGACCTGAGCCCGATCCCAGGCGCCGCGGAGAGTTGGACGAACTCCGCCGACGGCCGGACGTGGACATTCAAGATCCGCCCCGCCGCCCGCTGGTCCAATGGCGACCCGGTCACCGCCCGCGATTTCCTTTTCAGTTATCAGCGCATGCTGCTGCCCAGTTTCGGGGCGGAGTATGCGTCAATGCTGCACTGCGTCCGCGGCGCCAAGGATTTCAACGAAGGCAAGCTCAAGGACTTCGCGCAAGTCGGCTTCCGCGCACCCGATGACCACACGCTCATCATCGAACTCGATAACCCCGTCCCGTACTTCCTCGGCTTGATCTGCCATCACAGCTGGTTGCCCGTGCATCCGCCCACCATTCTGAAGTATGGCAAAATCGACACGCTCAACACACCCTGGACCCGCCCCGGGGCGCTCGTCGGCAACGGCGCCTTCACGCTCGAGACCTGGGAAGTGGCGCGCCGCATCGTCGTGCGACGCAACCCTGGCTACTGGGACGCCAGCAACGTGGGCCTGAACGCCGTCGAGTTCCGCGCCATCACCGAGCTCTACGCCGAGGAGCGGGCCTTTCGCGGCGGCGAGCTACACATCACCGGGTCCGTGCCCCCGCCCAAGGTCGTCAAGTTGCGCGAAACTGGCGCCCCAGAACTGCGGCTGGATCCCTACCTCTCGACCTCCTTCATCCGGGTGAACTGCGAGGTGAAAGGCAATGAGGACGCCCGCAAGGCGCTGGCCGACCCGCGCGTCCGGCGCGCGCTCGGCATGGTCATCGACCGCCAGCAGATCGTCGAAAAGGTGCTGCGCGCCGGGGAGACGCCCGCCCTCAACCTGACCCCGCCCGGCACCGGCGGGTTCGTGGCGCGCGCCCGCTGGCAAGAGGACCGCGCGGAGGCCCGCCGCCTGCTCGCCGCCGCCGGCTACCCGGACGGCAAGGGCCTGCCAAAACTCGAATACCTCTACAATACTTCCGAAGGGTCGCAGAAGGCGGCCGAAGTCTACCAAGAGACCTGGCACCGCGAGCTGGGCATCAAGGTCGAGCTCAAGAACCAGGAATGGAAGGTCTACCTCCGTTCCCTGCACCAGGGGGAATACCAGTTAGCCCGCTCCGCCTGGACCGGCGACTACAACGACCCGAACACGTTCCTCGAGATGTTCATCACGGGCAACGAGCTCAACCAATGCAACTGGAGCGACCCGGAATACGATCGCCTGATCGGCGCCGCGGCCCGCGAGCCCGACCCGGCGAAACGCCACGACTACTTCCAGCAAGCGGAGCAACGCCTGGTCGTGGGCGCTCCGATTATCCCCGTCGCCTTCAATAAGAACAAGTTCCTAATCCGCCCCGAGGTGCAGGGCTGGTACCCGACCCTCATCGACCAGCACCCGCTCAACGCCGTACGCCTCCGCCCCGCGAAAGGAGATTGAAGCCCGCGGCCGAACCCTCACCATCGGTCATCTTCCTATGCGCCCCGTTCTCCTCGCCCTGGCCTGCCTTCTCGCTTTCCCGGACCTCCGCGCCCAGGAAGAGACCAAGCCAGGCAAACTCCCCGAAGACCGAACCTTTGCCAAGCTCCGCGGCATCTCCTACTTCTTTATCGACGTGGTGACCACGGAGACCCGCCCCGAGGACGCGGACCTCCGGAGCGAGATCCGCGACGCCATCGAACTCGAGATGCGCCGCAGCAACATCGTCCCCAAGGAATTTGTTGGCGGCAACTCGGAGACCGCGACCCCACTCCTCACCATCGAGGTCAAGTTCGAGCGCGGCCTCGGCCGCTACGAGGCGGTCATCAACCTGACGATCCGCGACAACGCCACCATCAAGCGCAACAGCGAAGCGGTGCTCGCCGTAACCTATGCGCAGACCAAGAAGGCGGTCGGCTCGTCCGACGGCACGCTGGCCCGCGAAATCAAAGGCCGCAGCCGCGAGCTGGCGATCGAGCTGATCGACGGCCTGAAGAAGCTACAGGGCAAGTAAGCCCGGCCCCGTGGAATTACTCCGAAAGATGCGGGGCGCGGGTGAGTCGCCCCCGCCGCGCTCCCCTTCGTCGGTAATCTTCGCCACCGCCTTGGCCGCCACCGTCGTCATCGGAGGGCTGGCCTACGCAAGCCACGAACTGAAGGTCCTCCTCTTGCTGGGCTCCTTCGCCGCGAGCGCCCTCATCGTCTTCGCCTACCCCGACTCGCCGTTCGCCCAGCCACGCAATGTCCTGCTCGGGCACCTCATCGGCAGCGCCTGCGGACTCGCCTGTGCCCAATGGCTCCCCGGACACTGGTGGGCACCGGCCCTCGCCGTCGGCGCCGCCATTGGCCTGATGAAAGCCACCCGCACGGTCCACCCGCCCGCCTGCTCGAACCCCTTGATTGTCTTCGCGCTCCCCCCGGAGCCCTGGACCTTCCTCCTCTGCCCCACCCTCGCCGGGGCGGCGACCATCGTCGTCATCGCCCTCTTCTACCATAACTTGCGCCGACCGACCCCTTGGCCCAGATACTGGTTCTGACTCCCATGCCCTCCCCCGAAGCTCGCCTCGCCGCCCTCGGCCTCACCCTGCCGACCCCCCCGCCCGCCGCCGGCGCCTATGTCCCGGCCGTGCGCACGGGCAACTTGCTCTACCTCGCCGGAACCCTGCCGATGAAAGACGGCAAGCCCGCTTCCCTCGGCAAGGTCGGTCGCGAGGTAGACCTGACGCAGGCCGCCGACGCCGCCCGCCTTTGCGCGCTCAACGCCCTGGCCAACGCGAAGGTAGCCCTCGGCTCCCTCGACAAGGTCGTCCGGGTCGTGATGGTCCATGGGTTCGTCAACGGTATCGACGGCTTCAGCGATAGCCCCAAGGTGCTCAACGGTGCCTCGGAGTTCCTCCTCGCCGTCTTCGGCGACGCTGGCAAACACGCGCGTGCCGCGGTGTCGGTCAACGGGCTACCCTTCGGCGTCTCTGTCGAAGTGCAGATGGTACTCGAGGTGCGCGACTGATCCCGCTCAACCGTCCGAGACCCCGACCTTCGGGAAATCGATCACGAAGCCTTTGCCCCCGGGGGGTTTGCCGCAGTTGCCGATGCGCGCAACGGCCTGCTTGACCAACTGGGCGAAACGGCTGTCCCGGGGGGCGTCTAACCAGCCGGAGAAAGAGACTCCGCCCAAGGCATCAATCCGCACGGAGACCCCGCAACTACCCGCCGATTCCAGCGAAGCCCCTTCGGCGGCGAGCAGGTCGGTCCAGGCCGATTGGAAGCGGGCCTTCACTTCCCCGGCGTAAAGCTGTCGCTCGGAGGCCGAGCCGCCGTCCCCGCCGTTGTCACCGACGCCATAGTTGCGTCCGAGGGCGACCTTCACGCCGACGATGCTGCCCGCCTTACCGGCCGGACCACCGCCGCTGCGGCCCGGGTTGCTCTTATTGAACGAGTCGAGCGAGATTTTCCGGCTACCCCCGGGGGGGGCTTTACTCGTCACGAGGCTTTCGGACTTGGTGGGCGTGGTCGTCGCCTGGCTGGTCTGCTCGGCGGCCTTTTGCCGGTCCTGTTCGAGCTTCTCAAGGTCGAGTTTCTTAATGTGGATCCGCGGCACGCCGCCGGCGACGCCGCGTTCATCGCCTTGGGCGACGCCATGGGTCTTGCCGATCTGGCCGGGCTTCTTGCCCGGGATACCATCCAAGGTCACGATGAGCGGGTCATGCGCTTCGAGACTTTCGCCCGAGTGACGCGAGGCGAACCAAGATGCCCCGATCAGCACGGCGATAATCCCCGCGTGGACCGCGACCGACCCGATGAACCCTTTGCCTTCGCCGGCCATCTCAGCGGGTCTCGGTATCGAGGCCGACCTTGGTCAGCCCCTTGGCCTTAGCCGTGGAAAGGATGTCGATGATCTTCTGGTAGACCTGAGCCCCGTCGCCGCGGATACGCACGATCGGTTGCTCGGCCTCGGGGAGCGCCGCGATGGAGGTGAACTCCGCCTCCAGCTGCGCTTGCGTGACGACGCGGCTACCGATGGCGAGCTCCCCCTTGGCGGAGAGCGAGACGATGCGGTAGACCACCTTCGTGTCGATCGACTTGCCCGCCCCCTTCTCGGCCTTGGGCAGGTTGATGGCGGTGGTCTGCTCCAGCACCGGCGTGGAGATCATGAAGATGATCAACAAACAGAAACAGAGGTCGAGCATCGGCGTGACGTTCAACTCGTTCATCACGTGCAACCGACCGGGCTTGGAAAAAGAGCGGGCCATGCGCGTTTAGCGGGCGTCTTCCCAACCGGGCAGGCTGGGCGGCGTCTCGGGCGGGAGTGGCGCCACGGGGGTCACCACGGCCGGGAGGGCGCTCGCGGCGGCGGCGGCCCGGCGCAATTGCTCGCGCTCCTGCTGCTGCTCGAAATTACGGCGGGCTTCGCCCTCGAGCTCGAGTTCGACGCGGTCGGCCAGCGAGCTGGCGAAGTTATCGAGTTCGGTCGACATGATCTTCACCTGCGTCAGCAGGTAATTGTAGCCGAAGGTGGCGGGGATCGCGACCAACAGGCCCAGCGTCGTGGTGACGAGCGCGCCGCACACGCCCGGGGCGAGCTGCGCGATGCTGGCCTTTTCGGTCAGCGCGCCGAAGGTGACCATGACCCCCCAGACCGTACCGAGCAGGCCGAGGAACGGGCCGCCGGAGACGAGCGAACTCAGCAACACCATCTTGTCCTCGTACTTGACCATCGTGCGCGAGACGCCGCGTTGGACCGCGTTCTCGACGTGCCCCATGCAGAGCGTCACGTCAGAGGGACGGATCAGCCGTCCCTTGTGCCGCTGGACGGCGGAAACGGCTTCGGCCACCAGGAACTCGTAAGGACCAAGATTGGTCGTGCGCGGGAAATTCAAGGCGACCACGGAAGCTTCGTCGCGCAGCCGACGTTCAAAGGCGTGGTTACGACGACGCAGTTCCTGGACGTCGGACCACTTCTGGATCATCGCGGCCCAACCCAGCAGGGAACAGACGACGAGCACCCCGGCGACGGCGAGCCCCGCGGTGTCCATCTGCTTGAAATACCAGACGACCCCCTTCTCGGTCTCGGCTAAAACCATCATCAGGACGGGAGAAATCATCGCGCCTCAAGGCAATCCGCCCAAGGCACGGCTTCAACCGAAAAGGTTCGCGAAGCGCTTGCGGCCTAGCCGCGAAGTCGCTAGGGTGTGCGGTGATGGTTCCTCGCCCGCCCGCCTGCCAAGGGTGCACCCAGCAGTGCTCCCTCTATATCTCGCTCGTGGCGGGCGGCACGGCCACGCACTTCGCCTGCTGCCAAGGGTGCCCGGTCGTCCAGCAACCCGCGGGCGACGGCGTCCTCCCCTCCTGGGCCCTCGGGGTCCAACTGGCCGTACCCAACCCGCTCGGCCGTAGCCGCTGCCCGACCTGCGGCTTTCGCTGGGCCGACTTCGAACGACTCCATCGCCTGGGATGCCCGACCTGCTACGAAGCCCACGGCCCCGAAGCCTTGGCGACCATCGCGCGCCTCCAGCCCGGGGTCGATCATCAAGGGCGGAGCCCCCATTCCAGCCCCACCGCTCGCCGTGCCCGCCTGACCAAGGCCCAGACCGACCTGCAGGTAGCGGTGGCGGATGAAGATTATGAGGCGGCGGCCGAACTGCGCGACCTGATCCGCGAGTTGCAAACCGGCTTGGGCGAACTGCAGGCCTAACCTTCCGCGTTGCCCGAGGCCGGGGAGCCCTCACGCTGGCCGGGCATGAAGCCCACGGCCCTGCTCACCAACGATGATGGCATCAACACGGCATTCCTGCAGGCTTTAGCCCAGGCCTGCAAGGACGCGGGCTTCCGGGTGCTGGTGGCCGCACCCTCGGGCGAACGCAGCTGGATCGGGCGCGCCTTCAGCCGGCACCACGAGGTGACCTTGGCGGCCTTCCCGGGCATCGGCGATCAGGCCTGGAGCATCGACGGCACCCCCTCGGACTGCGTGAACATCGCCCTCGGCCACCTCCTCCCAGCCATGCCCGATGTGGTGATTTCGGGCCTGAATATCGGCTTTAACGCGACGATGCCCCTTTGCCTGAGCTCGGGCACCTTGGCCGGGGCCACCGAAGGCGCGGCCTGGGGGCTGCCGGCCGTCGCCTGCTCACTGGACTTGGAGCAAGCGGTCTTCGAACGGGTCCACCGAAACTCCACCACCTGCCCTGACGAGATCCGCCCCCACTTGGATACCGCCTGCCGCCACGCCGCTCGCTTCGCCCTCGGCTTGGTCGGTCAACCAGTCACCGGCCTGCATGTCCATAGCCTCAACTACCCCCCGACCGTGACGGAGACGACGCCGATGGAGCGGAGCCACCCCGCCCTCGTCCGACACGGCTCTCTCTTCCAACCGACCCAGCTGGGCTTCGCGTTCGCATGGAATGATGGCGAGAAACTCACCACCGATAAACAATCCGACCTCGCCGTATTAGAGCGAGGCCTGATCAGTCATACGGTCTTCGACTTCGGCGCCACCGCGCCGCTCTAAGCCGACTCAGTGGGTGTGGCCGTGATCGTGGCCATCGCCATGATTATGGTTGTGGTCGTGATGACCTTCGCGCGCGAAGAGCAAAGGCACAAAGACCGTAAGGCCCATGAAGAAAATGGGCGACCATGCACCAAAAAGCCCCTTAGCCTGAAGCAACGGGATAAAGGCCACGAAACCGGCGAGCGTCCACGCGCCAAGATGATTCTGGAAAATCCAGAGAC
>Ga0114974_10000017_pt1 | contig 140865 bp, 186 predicted proteins | sample S_130206_EF_Meta_FD_87318 | JGI IMG/M metagenome (GOLD analysis project Ga0114974, IMG submission 87318) | Freshwater microbial communities from Lake Simoncouche, Canada to study carbon cycling - S_130206_EF_MetaG | ecosystem: Environmental > Aquatic > Freshwater > Lake | place: Lake...
GTTTGCAGCCCTATCAAAGAAAACAAGCTGTTTGAGACTTTCGTTCCATATCCTAACGGTGAATGGGAATATGGTTGGTGCATAGAGAATTGGGGAACCAAGTGGGATGTAACCGATGGCGACTTCAATCTCGAAGAAGATAACAAGTCTGGTATGGGTTTCTTTGATACTGCATGGTCAGCTCCAATTGGTTTCTATGAGAAACTGACCGAGCAGGGCTTTGATGTTGATGCTACCTATATCGAAACTGGAATGTGCTTTGCCGGTTCATGGTCAAGTGAAGGTGGTGAAGATCATTATGACTATGACTTCGAAGATGAGAACTGGCGTGAGAACATCTTTAATCCTGATGTTCTAGAGATGCTCGAAGGTGAATACGAAGCTTGGCTCGAATGGCGACAGGAAGATGAGGAATATGATGACGACACAGACGAAGGAGTTCCTGTCGAAGGAACCACAGAAGGCACTAAGTGATCTGAAAGATAGGTTGTATGAGCGGCTGGAGTTCTGCCGCTCAATCACCGAATTAGAATATCCAGAGTGGTTGAATATCCATGACTATGCGTCTGGTCATTGGTTGGCTTTCCATAAGGCCGCATCGAGCGATGTTAAGTGGCTTGAAGAAACTATCGATATGATAGAGAGGAGTTAAATGATGGATGAAATCACCAAACTCAAACGAGAGAACAGGCGTTTGCAGATTTATCGTAAGTTAGCCCATGAGTTATGCGGTTACCGGCTGCGCGATGTTGAATATTACGTCATGGTGGTAAAGCAGGTTGTCGATTGGTATGAAGAATTATCTGATGAAGATATGGAAATCAAACTGAGAGATGATGTTCGTCTCACCAAAAAATCGACATGGTACTAAAATAGTTGCCAAATCCTGTAAATGTGATAGAATAGTTAGATGTTGATTTACACACGGCAAAGTTCAGGTCGCAAAAAGCGGTCGAAGTCTAAACGCTTCCTACAGGCTCAGGTCGAGCACCAGAAGTTCCTTGAGTCTGTAGGCTTTTTTGGTAAACGCAAGAACGTAGATCGGTCATATAACATGCCTGATCTATCCGTAGAGAGTCGAGGTGCATCCACCTCTGACAATCTTCATTTTGATGGTGGCTATAAGCGGTCGGTCGATGACTACAAGTGGAAACGTGATCGATCTGAGACTGTCGCTACAGCTAAAGAGATTGAACGTAAGAAAACAAAGACTGCACCTTTGTGGAATAAAGGTGGAATAATGTATATCACTGACAATGAAGATCCAACAACACTGGGGCGTAAGATATGAAGCTTGGTATTTTCTCTGATCTGCATCTGCATACGACGAATCCATATGAGTTTGAACCTGAAGATGGTGTGTTCTATATCAATGCAGGTGATGTGTCAGATAATATACATATTCGACAAGCGTTCACGGAGAAGCATCAAAAATATATGTTCTCTGTGATGGGTAACCATGATTATTATCATGATACATTTCCAGAACATCCAGTTGATTATATGAGTATGCGTCAAGTCGGTGATATCAAGATTGCAGGTGCGACTCTTTGGACTGATGTATCTAATCCTAGTGATTGGCTTGTCTATAAGAATGGTTTGATCGACACTACATATATCGATGGTATCACACCAGAGAATATGCAGGAGGCTCATGTAATGCATCGAGACTTCTTGTTTAACAGTGGTGCTGATATCATTGTGAGTCACCACTGCCCCTCGGTGTTGTCTGTGGCCGGTCATTATAAAGATGATCCTTTGAATCCCGCATTTCACACCGACTACACAGATATGATACTAAATATGTCTAGTCCACCTAAGCTGTGGATTCACGGTCACACTCATGATGAATTTGACTATATGATCGGTAGCACTCGTGTTATCTGCCACCCTCGTGGTTATCGTCATGAAAAACCGTGGTACATGGAATACAAACCTAAGATTGTGGAAATTTAAATGCAAATATTCTTAGACTGTGATGGTGTTCTAGCAGACTTCAAGAAAGGTGCTACCAAAGTTCTTGGTATGGATCCTACGAAGTATGAAGAAAAACATGGCAAGAAAGAGTTCTGGAAGCAAATCTATGCCGCACCAGATTTCTATTACAACCTCGAACCAATGTCTGATGCACACGACTTGGTGAACGCGGTTAAGCACCTGAAGCCAACCATTCTTACAGGTCGACCGGTTGGTGCATGGTCGACTCAGCAAAAGATGAACTGGGGTAAGAAGTATTTTCCTGACCTGCCAATGATTGTTTGTCTCGCCAAAGATAAGAATACATATGGTAAGGCTGGTGATATACTGATCGATGATACTGTGAAGTATGAACACCTCTGGGCTCAGATGGGTGGTATCTGGATTACTCACACTTCAGCCAGAAACACAATAGCAAAATTAAAAAAGATGAAGGTGATTTGATGTATACGATCTACACTAAAGAAAACTGTGACTGGTGTATCAAAGTTAAAGCTTTGATGAAAAGCCTCAGCATCCCATATAAAGAATTGAAGCTGGATGAGGACTATAACAAAGAAGAGTTACAGGCTCGTCTACCCTTAAGTCTACCCTTAACGGTACCTCAAGTTTTCAAGTTTGGTAGCCGCATTGGTGGTTATGAAGACCTAGCCGCATACTTTGAGATGCATGGCGTTATGGGCGCACAGCAATAAGTTTCTTATAGGTGGTTGCAGGTTACACCTAGATGTTGTATACTAACCTGTATTTTTATTATAAAGGTGATACACAATGATGGATCGTTATAAACTGAAAGAAACCCTTGAGAGTGGTGTGGCTACTGTGACCTTCGAAAAGGTCGATGGTACTCTCCGCGAGATGCGTTGCACTCTTCAGTCTGATATGTTACCAAAGCAACTCTTGCGTGAAGAAGGTGATGCCTCTCAGCGCACAACTCCTGATACTGTTCTGGCTGTCTGGGACCTTGATCAAGGCGGTTGGCGGTCGTTCCGCGTTGACTCCGTTAAGAATGTGGTACTTGGATGAGTGCTGATAATGGAGTCTATGTTTTACAGACTTACGGTCCTGAGTTCCGAGTGGCCTATGCCCTCGGAATTGATAACATCTACGGAAAGTTTAATGATGACACTCTACATTGGGATCCTAATGAAGAGATGATTCACGCCTTCTTCGATGAATCTGTTGTTTTTACGAATGTGGATATGGCACTTGACTTTGCTGAAGAACTCAGTTATAATTATGATTATCTTGAATACGGAATATGTTTGATTTCCGATTTCTCCGATTTGAAGTTCAACAAGGAAGAGTAAAGTGGCTAAAGCGGTTCAGAAGTCTCGTGGTAAGTTTCTTGATGAGAAATATCTTGGTTCAGAACCCGTTCTGATCGAAGGTTGCACACAGTTAGATTTGGCTAATGCCTATAACTGGTATAACTATTTCTATAATTCCGAAGATGCCAAAGACTTCGCTCTTGCATATCTGAAGCAAATCAAATTCAATAAAGATAAGTTGAAGCGCCTTTCACAGAATGAAAATTGGCACTTCAATTCTATTGGTTGGAGTTGCCGCATTCTTTCAAACAAAGGTCAGTTGCCTGACGGTGTTGAAACCGTCATGTTGCAAAAGGTTGATAAACTGTGTTCGAACAAGACTGAACAGGTTGATGATACACAAGTCGAACCGGTCAAGAACGTTGTATCGATTCAAGATCGTATTGCAAACAAAGCGGCCGACCTGATCGGCGATATCGAAGCTGAACTCGATAAGTTTCTGATCAACACCAAAGATACCTTCGAAGTTAAGAAGTGGTTCATTGCCAAGGGTATCAAACCACAAGTAGCCTCTAAGATTGCAGACTATTACAGGCCTCTATATGCTGAGGTGTTCGATGCTATGCAAGGTAAAGATGCACAACTGAAAGAAGCATATTCTCTCTGGAAAAAACCTGCTCTCAAGACATATCTCGAAACACTGAAAGAGATCATTGCACAGGCTGATTTCCAAGCTGAGATTGCCAAGGCTACACGCAAGCCTCGTAAGAAGAAAGAAGTGCCTGCTTCGAAGGCTGTCGAGAAGTTACAATATCTCACTGCATTTGCCGAGATGGCTCTCACCAGCATCAAACCTGTCGAGATCATTAAGAGTGAACAGCTATGGGTCTATAATGTGAAAACAAAAACGGTCACCGTCTATAATGCGATGGGGCCTGCTGGTCTAGGTGTTAAGGGGTCAACACTGATTGGTTTTGATGAAAAGACCTCTATTAGCAAACGTCTGCGTAAACCTTCGACACAGGTCAAACAGTTGATTGATGCTGGTAAGGTCAATCTCCGTAAATATATGGATTCTCTCACAACCACACCTAAACAAGCGACCGGCCGCATAAATAAGGATACGGTACTTGTAAGGGTGATTAAATGAAAAACATAGTCGAGTTTCCGAAGAATAAGATATTCCGTGATGCGCCTGTGAACATAGAACTTATAGAAAAAGCCAAAGAAAAAGCACTTGCCAGTTTTGCAGATTCGGTCGTTGAAACGATGATCGATAATCTACTCGAAGGCCTCGATAACTTCGGCCTCGATACTCAAGAAGAAACATTCATCAAAGATTTCAGTCTGACCGTTGATGCAATCCGTGCAACCGTATATCGTTCATTGGGTATTCCACACCAACTACATGAGTTCATCGATGATAACGTCAAGTTGATCAATCGTATAACAGGTGAGATAATAGACTCTGATGAGGTTGACAGTAAAGATTAATTGCTATATAATAAGTATAGCATGAAGGAAACATTATGACAATCTTGATCGATCTAAATCAGGTACTTATATCTAACCTGATGCAACAGATTAACTCAAATCCAAAAGTGAAGTTAGATGAGAATCTGATCCGACATATGGTTCTGAATAGCTTGCGTTCATACTCTAGACAGTTTCGATCCAAGTATGGTGAGATTGTTGTAGCCTGTGATAGCAAGAAGTATTGGCGCCGTGACGTATTTCCATTCTATAAAGCTCATCGCAAGAAAGATCGTGAGAAGTCTGAGTTTGACTGGCACTTGATCTTCGAAACTCTCAATAAGATTCGTGATGAACTGAAAGAGAACTTTCCATATCGTGTTATCGAAGTGGAAGGTGCTGAGGCCGATGATGTGATCGGTGTGTTGACGGCTCGTCTTGCACCACATCAAGAAATTCTCATTCTGTCCTCAGATAAGGACTTTGTTCAGCTTCAGAAATATCCTAACGTCTCGCAATACAGCCCGATACTCAAGCGGTTTGTAAAGACTGAAGATCCACAGCAATACATCCGTGAGCATATCATTCGCGGTGATCGTGGTGATGGCATTCCAAACTTCCTGTCACCTGATAATACCTTTGTGGCTGGTGAGCGACAGAAGGTTATCAGCAAGAAGAAGTTGACTGAATGGATTGATGCCGATCCAAAAGAGTTCTGCACTACGGATATTATGATGCGTGGCTATAGGCGTAACCAGATGTTGGTAGATTTAGACTATATACCAGAAGAGATCAAGATACAAATCGCGGTCTTGTATGATAGCATCAAACCAGCTAACAAGCAAAAGATGCTAACATACTTCATTGAAAACAGGTTGAAAAACCTAATCGAGGTAATAGATGAGTTTTAATCATGTCAACTAAAAATTTATATGAAATCTTCGAAGAGTTTGAAAAAGCTGAGAGTGATTATGATAAGTTATGTGTCCTGCGATTCAACGAAAGCTGGGCACTGAAGAACGTCCTTCGAGGTGCCTTCGATCCAAACGTTCGATTTGTGATTGAACGTGTTCCATATTACAAACCTTCCGATGCACCTATCGGGCTAAGTTACACTTCGATCACTCAAGAACTAGGTCGGGCATATCTCTTCGAGGATGGTAATCCGAGAGTAGAACCAACCTTAACATATGATAGAAAAGAAAAGCTTCTCATTCAGATTCTCGAATCATTAGAAAAGCGTGAGGCTGAAGTCTTTATGAACATGTTATTGAAAGACCTGAGAGTGAAGAACTTGGATTATCGTATCGTAACAGAAGCTTTTCCAGATTTAATTCCTCTGCAATAGGGTCAATAAATGAAACCGGTAAAGGTGAATCCTCGTGAAGAAGATGACATTGAAGTCGATGACATTTTGGGTAACCGTCATGAGAGGTCGAGAAAAAAGAAAATACATCTCGTACCTGACGAACGTAGACGGCCCGTTAAAAACTGGACGAAAGTTTGGACGGATCATAGCACCGATTACGACGAAGTAGACGATTTCTTTCAAAAAGCCTAGTCATGCATTCCGTGCATGGTTGATATGCGAAAATAATACTTGACCTCCGTTCCTAACCGTGCTATATTTACAGCATAAGTTGAGAACGGAGATTTTGTTATGAGCATCACTAAGACAACCCACAGCTACCAAGGTAGCGAATCAGTTTCGACCGCCGTCACCTCTGCGGTTGGTACCACCCTCAAGGTCTACTATGACTATGTTCAGGTCATGTCCGATGAATGGGCTTCTACCCTACATGCCAAGTATTGGGACGGCGAGTTCGTCAAGACTGAAATTTGGGTTGATTCCGCCACTGTGGATGCGACTCCAGAGGTTCTGGCCGCTGTAGAGAACTTCTATTACAAACATGCGGTCGAGGCTTTGGTCGAGCAAGCCAAAGCGGAAGCACTGGCCATCAAGACTGAATCCGTTGTGAAGGTCGTTGCTGGCCGCGACAACAAAGGCGTGTCTGGTAAGGTCGTGGTTCAGATTGAACGCCCGTATGGCATGGGTTACCGCTCGGTGCTAGCCACCAAGCTTGGGATTGCTACCAGTGAAGATAAGCATAATGTGGTTGCCAAGAATGGCAAAACCTACAGTAACTATAAGGACGTGGTATGGGCATGGGCGCGGAACGTAGTTCTGGTGTCTCCTCCTGAGCCCGACCTTTCTGGAGTTGAGGAGATAGCCCGTGACAAGGCGAAACGGTCACTTAAAGAAGTCTATAAAGCGGCGTGACATGCTAGCCAAGGCGCTCTCCAATGGCGCCTTCCACCAACGGATTGTGAAGTCTAAGAAGCTTTACAAACGCAAGCACCACAATAGTGGCATTCCTGCAACATTAGACTAAGGTCTAATCTGAATTATGCCGATTTTGGTTGCAATCTTCCGTGGTTAGTGTATATTGTTCCTGTAAGTTAGTGATGAGGAGACATTCGATATGGCATTCATGAATCAAGAAAAGAAAGCGGCCCTTGCGCCTGCTATCAAAGCGGCCCTTAAAAAGTATGGTATTAAGGGTTCTCTCGCGGTTGACAACTATTCGACTCTGGTGTTGAACATCAAGTCTGGTCCCATCGATTTCATTCAGAACTATAATGAGACCGTTGGTCAGCAACCTGGTGGTTTTCGTAACGGTAGCCCTGCTGCCAGTTGCATTCAGGTGAACCGTTACTGGTTCCGTGAACACTTCAGTGACAAGGCTAAGAACTTCTTGACCGAGGTCATTGAAGCCATGATGAAAGGCAACCACAACAACAGTGATGCCAGTATCGACTATTTTGATGTTGGTTGGTATATCGATGTTAACATTGGTAAGTGGTCGAAACCATATATTTTGGAGCGTTGATATGAGTAAGATGAAAGACTATCTGTTGGATATCCAGGAGTTGGTGATCAAAGCGATGTTGTCTGGTGCTAAGACCGACAATGATCTTTTTGCCTTCGTTCAGATGTATATTCCTGAAGCTACTGAAGGCACCGTCAAATATGCCACACAACAAATCTTCAAAGAAAACGCTTGACTTCTCCACGGAATGATATATAATATCCGTATAGTCAATGATACACACACAAAGGAAAATACACATGCCAATAGTCAAATCTTCGAACGGCGTTCGCCCTGAGTTCCGCGCTCTTGCGGCCATCAAACTTAATACACCAGTGACTCCAACCGAGATCAATGATTTTGTTGGAACTGGTGATTATGCCGCAAAATATATCTCCTTTCTTCGCCGTGATGGTTTCGTGTTCGATACCACCAAGGTCGAGCGTAAGATTGTGTCTTACACCTTGATCGCCGAGCCAGCCAATGCTGAGTATTTCCGCAATTTGCAACCTAAGAGCAAGCCTGTCAAACAGGCCGTTGCCAAGGTTGGTCGGGTTCAGCCTTCGAAGCCTGTGACTGGTAAAGTTATTCGGTCTAAGCCTGTGTTCGATATTGGGCGAGATGAAGTGTCCAAGACTTTTGGTTCGACCGGTGAGATCGCCTCGGCTTACTCGATTGATTCCGATTGGGACTCGATGGATAATGTTGATGTTCGTGACTTCTTGCGTTGAGGTGAATGATGATCGAAAATGATGCTATTCAAGACTATATCCCCTATATCCCATATAGAGATAAGAAATTTACGGATCTTCAAGAGCAAAATAAAAAACTAATCACCATGAACGCCGCTTTGATACATAGTTTAGAAATAAGAATCCGTGAAATGATCGTATTAGTGGAGCAGATGAAGGTACAACTACAGGTGGAGTTAGGTGAATGAGCTACTACCAACCTGACTGCTGGGTCGTGCTGAAATTGCCAGAGTGCTACAAGGTCCTCGCTGGGTGGTCAGGTGGGTATCTAGACGGCAGTGCATGGCGCTTGAACAGCGGCATCACTAGTGTCGAGAAGAATATTGACTGGAAAGACGATAAGCACTTTGTGTTCTATGGGCATACAGGATCACAATACTGGTGCCGCCCCGAGACTTATGGGTTCAACGCCACGGCATTCGGCATCTATAACTCGCTGTGTGAGCAGGCACCGGGTATGGTCGAGTTGATGAAGTCTGATACTGATTGGATGAACATGGAGTGGAAGATATGAGTCAAGAAGATGATGACGTTGACGTATTAGAATACCTTGAGGATGCATACTCGTTCTTGCAGGATCCTGCTATTGGTAAGGCTATCGACGAGATCAAGAAACTTCGCAAGGTTCGCAATGATCAGGCTAACATCCTTCGTCGCCTGACACCAGACAAGTTCCCTGATACATACTTCGTTCATTCAGGTCTAGGTGAGAAAGATAAGAATGGCATGCCTGAAAAATTGCTGGTATGCCCTGCATATGGAGTTGACTTCTCATACATATATGAGTATACTGGTAAAACAACTACAACGGAGTGGTGATATGCTGAATAATCCATGGATAGCTACAGAAACCAGCCCTTATCAATACTATGATGCGGGGCTTAGAAAATATCTATTATCTGTATTCAATTATATGACGATGGCACTAAGTATTAGTGGTATTGTCGCCTATGCGGTTGGAGTCAGCCCAGAACTGATGCAGGCCATATGGGGAAGCCCCCTCAAGTGGCTGGTGATGCTGGCACCTATCGGTATGGCACTCGCCATAGGGTTTCTTATCAATGATATGAAAACTCACACAGCTAAACTATGCCTAGCTATATTTGCAGGCCTGATGGGACTAAGCCTTAGTAGCATCTTTGCCGTGTTCACCATGGCATCTATCTCTCAGGTATTTTTTATCAGTGCAGCCACATTTGGAACCACTGCAATATGGGGGTATACCACTAAACGTGACCTTAGTAATTTTGGTTCGTTTCTAATGATGGGATTGATCGGTATCGTGATTGCTGGATTGGTCAACATCTTTCTACAAAGTAGTGTATTGCAGATGGTATGTAGTGCATTAGGTGTAGTGATCTTCGTTGGATTTACAGCTTATGATATGCAACAAATCAAACAAGCATATTATGAAACAGTCGGCGAAGAAAGAGAGAAGTCCGGAGTGATAGGTGCATTGAATCTATATCTTGACTTTGTTAATATCTTTACAAGCCTATTGAATCTCATCGGAGACAGGAAATGAATATCTTCTATCTTGATAATGACCCTCAGAAATGTGCTGAATATATGGTCGATAAGCATGTGGTCAAGATGATCCTTGAGACTGCACAGCTTCTATCGACCGCTCACCGTGTCCTAGACGGAGTAGAGTCGGTTGAACAGAGGTGGGTTGACGGCTCATTGCCTGCTCGATACCGCAAGGTGAGGCGTTGGAAACTTTCGGATGAGCGTGAAGATGTTCTCTATCAAGCTACTCATATGAACCACCCCTCCGCTGTCTGGTGCCGAGAGAACCACCAGAACTACACATGGTTGTTCAACCATTTCCTGTCACTTATCTCTGAGTATGGTTTTCGCTACGGTAAAGATCACAAGTGCATCGATATGGTCAATGAACTCTTTAATCCACCTAAGAACATTTCAAAGAAAGCCTTCACGCCTGTCACACCAGCCATGGCAGCCGAGTATCTTGTATCGAAAGATTCGATTGAGAACTATCGAAACTATTATAAGCTAGGCAAAACTCACCTACATAAGTGGACGAAGAGAAATCCGCCTGATTGGTTGAACACTCAGGTTGCATAAATAAGGTCAACAATGCCAGTATATTCATTTGAGAATCCAAAGACAGGTGATGAGTATGAACTCACCATGTCCTATAATGAGCTAGAAGCATACCTCAAAGAACATCCTGAGGTTAACCAGACTTTTCGTATGAACTTAGTTGATCCAGTAGGTATCGGTGTTACCAAACCACCAGCAGACTTCCAGAAGTATGTCTTGGGTAAGGTCAAAGCCTCTGCGCCTGGTGCCAACAAAGACGTATTCGAGAAGAGATGGCAAATAGCAAAAGAGATTTGATTGAGTAAGATCAATTCAAAATATAGAAATCGAAATACCAAAAGAAGGTGCACCGAAAGGTCGCCTTCTTTTGCTTTTAAAGGAGCAACCATGTCCAAGAAGCCTAAAAAGCCAATCAACACAAACACACAGCAACAGCACCGTCCAGTGAATCATTTTGAATTGAGAAGCATCAAACCTCTCACAGTTAACCAAGAGAACACCTTTGATGCATATCACGATGGTTACAATCTAATGTTACATGGTTATGCAGGCACAGGCAAAACATTCTGCGCTCTATATCTCGCATTGAAAGATATTCTATCCGGCCGTTCTGATGCGGAGAGAATCATCCTAATTCGTTCTGTGGTTCCATCTAGAGATATGGGTTTTCTTCCAGGTTCTATCAAAGATAAGATCAAAGTCTATGAAGAACCATATAAAGAAATTTGTGATGATCTATTTGGTCGCGGAGATGGCTATGACATATTGAAGATGAAGAAACTGGTTGAGTTTACAACCACATCATTCCTTAGAGGTTTGACATTCAACAATGCCATTGTTATCGTGGATGAAACCAATAACATGCTCATGTCAGAACTGGATACAGTCATGACCCGAATGGGCAATAACTCTCGTATCATCTTCTGTGGTGACTATCGTCAGACAGACCTGAACAAGCCTCATGAAAAAGAAGGCATCACACAGTTTATGAAGATTACCCATAAAATAAATAGTTTCAGACACATTGAGTTCCAGAAAGAGGATATCGTCCGCTCTGGAGTTGTCAAGGACTATATCATCCAGAAAACGGAAATGGGACTATGAAAAAATTCAAAGAATATATCAAAGAACAGGCGGATGACCCTATGCTGGCCTTCCGCAAGAAGAAGAAAAAGGAACACCTAGAAGAAGGTAATCCTCTCTCCCGTATGACTAAGCTTGATGCTGAAGGCCGTCATTCTATCGTCATGTCCGCTGAAAGACATAACTTGACACCTGATGAAAATGGTGCTAGAATGGCTGAGTTGAAGAAGCAATGGAAAGACCGTGGTTACGGATTTCGCAAGACTGAAGGCAAGTGGGATGAAGGTGGCGGAGTAGGCAGAGAGAACTCCATCCATGTTTTTGCTAAAGGCTCTAAGAAAGAAGATAGTGCTGAACTGCTAAAACATGCGAAAGAACTTTCGACACACCACAACCAAGATGCTTTCATTCATCGTTCACCGACCGGTAAAGGCACTGCGGTCTACACAGGCACAGAGAAGAAGGGTGAGAAGGTTAGCTACGGTAACACTGCTTATAATGCAAGAAACCCATATGGTGAAACGCAATATAAGAAGAACAAGCCAGAAGCTAAGAGACCATCCTTTACGTTTAAGGAGTGATTATGAACATTGGTGATAAAGAATATCGTGAGAAGCTAAAGCAATATTTTGAAGAGGTGGGTCCAAACACAGGCACTAACATGGCTGGTAAATGGGCTTGGCACATCACTCAAGAGAAAGCATTTCGTAAGACATTGAAAGAACGTAACATCGAGGTCGGCAAAGAGCATATAAAAAGCAACAACTAATGCAAAGATATAAAAGCGTATTCATATCTGATGTTCACTTGGGCACCAGAGGTTCCAAGTCTGAACTTTTACTAGACTTCTTAAAAGATGTAGAATGCGAAAATCTCTTCTTAGTCGGCGATATCTTTGATGGTTGGCGACTAAAGAAAGGCTGGTATTGGCCTCAAGAACACTCAACTGTAATACAAAAGATCCTTCGTATGTCTCGCAAAGGTACGAAGGTCTTTTATATTCCTGGAAATCATGATGAGTTTATGAGACAGTTTCTAGAGCATTCATTTGGTGCTGTTGAACTGCATGATGAGATGATCTATGAAAGTGTTCTAGGTAAAAAGTATATCATCATTCATGGCGATAAGTTTGACTTCGTTACTATGAATATGTCTTGGCTCTCTCATATCGGTGATTGGGCTTATACTGGCTTACTAAACATAAACACACTGGTACATAAGATACGTTCATACTTTAGACTACCTTATTGGTCATTATCAAAGTGGGCAAAGCAACGAGTTAAAGAAGCTGTCAACTTTATAGGTAACTATGAACATTCTCTCACGCATTACGCTAGAATTAAACACGTTGATGGTATTATCTGCGGGCATATTCATTCGGCTAATATGGATATTATAAATGGTATAGAATATATGAATTGTGGTGATTGGGTTGAATCATGCACCGCATTGGTTGAACACTGTAATGGTCGATTTGAAATCATTCATTGGAGACAAAATGTCGAAAATCCTGATTGTATCTGATACATGGTCACCACATATCAACGGTGTGGTGACCACTCTCAAGAAGATAGAAGAGTATGCAAAGGGTGAGGTTGAATTTGTTACACCACACTCATTCAAAACACACGCAAACCCATTCTATCCAGAACTCCGACTCGCCTTTCCCAATCAAAAAGAGATTCAAACAGTCGTCGATTCTATTCAACCTGAGTTTATTCACATTGCAACCGAAGGTCCTATCGGTTATGCAATGCGTAAGTGGTGTGTGAGAAAAAAAGTTAAGTTTACTACTAGCTATCACACAAAGTTTCCTGAATACTTCAAAGCATACTTTAACATACCCACATGTATCACCTATCCATATTTCAAATGGTTTCATAATGCAGGTAAAGGTATATTTGTTGCAACCGAGTCGCTACGTCTTGACCTTGAGAAGAAAGGTTTCAAGAACTGCATGGCTTGGGCAAGAGGTGTTGATACGGAATTGTTTTGGGATTATGATAACCAACCAAAAGCAGATCCTAAATTTGCGTTGTTTGTTGGTCGAGTATCTAAAGAGAAGAACATCGAGGCGTTTCTCAATCTCAAGTATAATGGTGTGAAGGTCGTTGTTGGTGATGGACCGCAACTCAAAGAACTCAAGAAAAAGTATCCTGATGTTCAATTCAAAGGTTCGATGACGGGTGAGTTTCTTGCATGGTATTACCAGAATGCTGAAGTGTTTGTTTTCCCTAGCAAGTCAGATACCTTTGGTTTGGTTATGCTAGAAGCACTGGCCTGTGGAACACCTGTAGCCGCATATAACGTAACGGGACCAAAAGATGTGATCATTCCATCTGTTGGCTGTGTTGATGATGACTTGCAAAAAGCACTTGACACAGCCGTCCATTGTGATAGAATGGTCTGTAGAAATTATGCGGAACGATTCAGTTGGAAGAAAGTGGTTGATATCTTTATCAAGAAAGTGAAATATGAAAACGTTCCGTCATAAGACAAACTTGGTCAAACTAGAACCGCTGCCAGACGAGATCATTGATGGTAAGCGGTTCTACACTGCACCAAGCGGTAACAAGCTACCCTCCGTCACCACCGTGCTAGGTCACTTCAAGAAGCAAAAACTTGTCGAGTGGCAGGACAAGGTCGGCTTAGAAGAAGCTGAACGTATCAAGACTCGTGCAAGCCTTCGTGGTACCAAATTTCATAACATGATGGAAAAGTATCTGCTAAACGAAAGCAAGCGTATCATCTTTGAAGATGTTATGCCTGATATGAAACAGGCCTTCAATGATGCTAGACCATATATTGACAAGATCGACGAGATACATTATATTGAATCTCCATTGTATTCGGAGGCTCTCGGATTGGCTGGTCGAACCGATGTGATTGCCGAGTATGATGGTGTGCCTTCAATCATCGACTTCAAGACCTCGTTGAGGATTAAGAAAGAATCGTGGATCGAAAACTACTTTGAACAGGGAACAGCCTACTCACTAATGTATGAAGAACTAACTGGTATCAAGATCGAACAGATTGTGATTATCATATCGGTTGATCATGAGGATAAACCTCAAGAGTTTATCAAGAACCGAAATGACTATGTTGACTCACTGATGGATAAAATCGAAGCCTATAAAAAGGAACATTCTAATGTATATTGAAATTTGGGCTATCCCTATCTTCGCATGTCTCTTCGGTTATTGTGCTTTGTGGAATAGAAAGCATGGTAAGATTGATGGCATTGAGTTAACGGTGAACTACCTATGTGATAGGGGTATCATCAAACTCCCCGGTGAGCAAGTCTTAGAGGGAATGGGCTTTCGAGTTAAAATTAAAGAGTGAGATTATCATGAATATGACTTGGAAATTGTTCAGTGGTTTTGTAATCGGGTTTCTGTTTCTTCCACTGATAGTGATGCTTGACAAATATGTAGGACCTGGAGCAGGATCCATCGCTATTGCTATGCTTGGAATGGGTATCTGCGTAGCGGCCTGTGTTTGGTTGATTGAAAAGATGAGTAAACTCTGAGGTTGCCAACAGAGGCCACTTGTGATATAAATATAGATGCTAAGGTTGTTGATAATGACATAATATACGGAAGAGACCTCGGGGCAGTACCGAGCGGGTCCACCATAGATACATAGAAGGTTGTTGACCTTTTAAGGCAGTTAGCTAATGCCACCTGAGTAGAAGTCTCGGCTATGTATCTTTGATGGGCCCGAAATAGAATCGATCTACGAGTAAAAGTCAGAGTAGACCAAGGCAAAACATAAATGCAGCAAACGATAACTTTGCATTTGAGACACGCCTAGCGGCTTAATCTCATTGGGTATGGGTTCCACCTCGAAACAGAACGGGCCCACTTTATGTCGCTGTCGGTGTTGATGGGAAACACAGATCGATAAGACTAGGACTTCCGTTCGAATCGGAACAGCGGCGCTTTGACACACAAACACAGGAGACTATCATGTCAAAAACACCATTCGAGATTCGTTTAGAACTCTTGAACCTCGCTAAAGATATCCTCACAGAAAAAGCATTCAATGAACGTAACCGTCTTGAACAAGATTGGTTTGCGAAGCGTGAAATTTGCACGAAAAACAATGATTCTGTGCCTGCTTTTCCAAAGACGCCCACTATTGATGAGGATGAAATTGCACAACTTGCTAAGAAGCTGAACGACTTTGTATCCAACGGATAAGGAGATTGGGAGAGGTGAAAGCCTCTCCCTTTTACATCATGGCAAATAAAGAAGAAATCACCAACTTTTCATTAGAGATCGAAGAACTTGTATGGGAAAAAGATATTTCATATATGGAAGCTATCGTCTTGCACTGCGAACAAACAGGCCTTGAAATTGAACTAGCCGCCAAACTAATCTCTGGTGCGCTCAAGTCTAAGATCAAGCTTGAGGCTGAAGAACTGAACTTCTTACCTAAGTCTAATACTGCGAAACTTTCTATCTGGGGTTAAAACATGGCTGTAGATATTGACAACTTGATTCGAACTAAAACTGTAGGTCCCGCCATATGGACTTCTACAGGTACAGGTGGTACACCTCCGAACACTGGTGTTGGTACATCACTAAACGGTATGAGTGGACATTATCAGACCTATGATGACCCTATGAAACCTGCATCAGCGTTTAACTCTATGGAAGAATTTAACATTAAGCTGGTCAAAAGTCGAGCCAAAGAAATTTGTGCCGATCTCGACTTCACTAGACAGATGTTCAGAGGTATGCAACCAAGGTATACATTAGCTGGTGGTTGTTTTGCTTCTATGTTTCTCAACGAACGACCTAAAGACTATGATATCTTTTTTCTAGACTGTGATGAAAATATGGCTGTGGCAGAAAAACTCAACACAAATGAAATTAAATTTAGTGTAATAAGAACCAAAGAACAACTAGACTATCTCAAGAACAAGAACATCACAGCAATCGTCGATCATAGTATTGGTGATATAGATTACCAATTCATCTTCACCAAGTATAGAACTCGTCAGGAGTTGATTGCTCACTTCGACTTCTTACATGCATGTGTTTCATATGTTCCACATGATGATAAACTTTATATCTCAAGATCCACATACGACTCGATAATGAGTAAGAAGCTGGTACCTAATCCAACAGCACCTTATCCTAGCACATGGCGTTTCGACAAATTCTTAAATAAAGGTTGGATTACCGATGAGACTTTCAGCCTTTGATACATTCTGCATGTTCATGGCTCTCAAGAACCACTTTACAACCGAGAGTTATGACTTTGTGAAATATAAAGGTAAGGTGAGGTTTACACAAGAAACCTTCCTGTCTAATAAAGATAAATTGCACTATCAAAGACTCTCTAGGATTTGTGACGAGAACGATATGCACGATTATCTTATCGCCACATTCATTGCAGATAAGAGATGGATCGGTCACTTTCTAGATGAAGAGGCTAAAGACCGCTTCACCGAGTATCGTAAGCGCAAGCAATCACTAGGATATATGTTTGGTAATGAACTTGATAAGTTGTTCTTTATACAAGCACCTGAACTGGCTTTCAAGCCTACCGACAACTATGCTCTGCCTATTCGAATGTATATGCAGGGTGATATGTCACTTGAAACCTTTGCACTGCTAAGTAAGTATCTAGGCCTCACAGAATCCTATGATGCTAAGTATGGAAAAGATGATATTGTTTGGGGTAGGATGAGTATGCTTATCAGAAAATTCACATCGTTCTTAGTGTGTGATGATAAGAAGATGAAATCCATTTTGAAGGATAAGATCAATGAAAACATTTCCAGAAAAGAACAAGAGCCGAGCCAAACGGCGTATATCGGAAGCCAAGAAGTTCAAAAAGGCCATGAAGGTTGCCGATGATGTATTCCAATACACAAACAATGACGAATGGAAACTAGCATGGGTTCGTAGGCATGCCAACAACTTAAAAGCCTGCTCATGCTGGATGTGCTGTAACTCTAGAACCAATGGTGAGATTACGGTGCAAGAAAAGAAATTTAAGGAAAGCCTTAAATGCGAAGCCGAATGAGGCTAAATAACTTGACAGAACGAGAAAGTTCTGTTACTATACAACATATACACTGTAACATACGGAGAACATACTATGTCAAACTTTGCAACACTCAAGAAGTCCTCAAACTCCCTCGACCGTCTCACCAAAGAAATCGAAAAGCTGAACACACCTGCATCCTCAAATGAGAGCAAGGGTGATGACCGCTTTTGGAAACTCGAACGTGATAAGTCAGGCAATGGTTCAGCGGTCATCCGCTTCCTGCCTACTCCTGCGGTAGATGGTGATGATGGTCTGCCTTGGGTTCGTTATTTCGACCATGGATTCAAAGGCCCAACCGGTAAGTGGTATATCGAAAACTCTCTCACCTCTCTTGGTGATAAGACAAAAGATCCACTCGGTGAGTTCAATTCATATCTCTGGAATCTTTCAGATGATGACAACTCGTGGTCTCGTAAGCAGGCCCGTGCCCAAAAGCGCCGCTTGCACTATGTTTCAAATATTATGGTCATCTCTGACCCTAAGCACCCCGAAAACGAAGGCAAAATCTTCCTCTATAAGTTCGGTAAGAAAATCTTTGATAAGATCACTCTTGCAATGAACCCTGAGTTCGAAGGTGATAAGCCAGTCAATCCATTTGATTTATGGAAGGGTGCAAACTTCAAGCTTCGCATTCGGACTGTTGATGGTTATCCAAACTATGATCAGTCATTGTTTGATGCTGTTAACCCATTGAATGATAATGATGATGAACTTGAGCGTGTTTGGAACAAAGAGTATTCTCTGAGGGAGTTTACTGATAGTGGTGCCTATAAGTCATATTCTCAACTCAAGGCTCGCCTTGATGAAATCTTGGCTGAAGATCGTGGCTATCAAGACTTCTGTGGTAATACTCGCCCTGCGGCACCTGTTGCGGCCCCAGTCGCTAAGGCGGTTGCAGCAAGTGAACCTTCATGGAATAATTCATCTACTGAAGATGATGACGACCTTGAAGCCTTCCGTAAATTGGCGGTCTAAGATTAAAGGGGACCTTCGGGTCCCTTTTTTTATGATACTGTTGCTGATGATGAGAAGTGATTGCCTGATGCGGAATCACCAGAGATATCAAATCTAGCCCTTGACATAGCACGATGGAAGCTAGGGTCTTTGAACATGTTATCGGTCAGAGTTAAGGTTGTATCAAAAGAACTCATGCCGCTACTCTCTGGGATTGGCACTTGCGACTGTTTAAAGGTAGACTGCTGGTCTAGTGACAGTTCTTGGCCGCCATCATCTTCTTTTTTGGCATTATTATTAGTGGCATTATTATCAACATTCTCTTTCTTGGCATTAGGATCAACTGAGACCTTGCCTGTATTTGGATCGTAGTTAGCAGATTCTTCTTTGGTATTCATGGTGAAGAGTGGTTTACTGTCTTTATCTACAACGACCGAGTTATCGTTCTTCATAGCACCAATTGGTAGTGCTTTAATCTCACCTTCATTGACATTAGCCTCACCACCTTCAGCCATTGCGGGGATAGGTTCACCGGTTTGAGGTTCTGGTTGAGGCATGCCACGAGTATACAAATCTTGATATGCTCTCTTTGACATATGAACACCGTCTTGTGCATCGGCTGTCACAGATGAGTTGTCAACATATCTGAATCCATTGGTTCTAGCTGAATCACCTAATAGCTGATTAACAGTACCAACATTGCCTGACCATTGTTTACCATTCGATTGGTGCGGACCATGAATACTTACATTGAGACCGCGCTCTTCGGCAATCTGTTTGAGTTCCGCCATTCTAGCTTCATAGGTTTTAGGATCTAGTCGATTGCTGGCCGCATCATTGGTACCAGCATAAAGTTGGACTGTAGAACCCTGTGGCACATTCTTTAATTGTTGAACCATTCTAGGGTCAGTAAACATTAGACCACCTTGAGCCACACTCGGTGTTTTATTTGATTGACCTACACCCACACCAATACTATCACCAGCGGTGTAAATGGTTTGACCTGTTGTTGCACGTTCTCTACTCTGAGGGTCAGTATTATTGTTTCTCTGAGTATATTCTTGTTTCTGACCCTCATTTCTTTGGATGGATAGAGCCAGATTCTTCTCACGTTCTAGACCCATCTCACCTTTTCTCGCGGTGATTTGTTCCTGCGTAGGTTCAGCACCTGTTGGTATAATAGTGCCTTCCTGAACCGACATTTGTTTCAAATGGCCCATACGGTTTCTTACACCACCGGCCACATCTCTAGGTCTTTCGAAGTCACCTACAACCGTATTCATTCTTTGTTCGGTGGTGAGATTTTCATCGTTCAGGTCACGCCATGATTTACCGTAATGAGACTTCATTTCCCAAATAGCCGCTTTAGTCTGTTGAGCGACTGTCATCTCTTGTGGGTATTGACCAAACTGTTCTTTGATTCTTGCCGCACGAGTTTGATCCCACTGAGCAATACCATGAGCTTTCTGATTTGGATTACTACCAGAAGGATCGGGGTGAACATCTTGAGGTACATGTAGACCTTCACCAGATAGGTTAGCAACTAGAATCTTAGCCGCACTATCAGATAGACCTTCTTGTCTGGCTGCCGCATAAGCCTCTTGCTGGTTCTGCTTTAACGTGCCACCTTTGGTGCCTGCTGTTCTATTCTTTAAATCTTCGGTAACTTCAGCTTCGGATATCTGTGTTCCTTTATATGATAACTTACCATCTTCACCTGTAATTTTTTCAATACCAGCCTTCTTCAAATCTTCAGGTGATAGCTTCTCTAAGAATTTCAATCGAGGATCGTCGGCGGAAACTTGACCATTTTTCAATTCTTCGTAAACTTTTTTCTGTTCATCGGAAAGATTTGCCAGTTTTTCTTTGGCGGCTACTGTTGAAGTTTTTTTACCTGTAGAAGGATCAAATTTAGATCCGGATTTATCCAACTGATCGACACTCATCTGTTGATTGGCTTCACGACGACTCAATGGTTTAAACTCATCAGACATAACACTCTTCAGAGCCTTACCAACGTCAGGCAGTTTCTCTTGATAGTATCTTGGAAATAGACCAGGCAACTGAGAAGGATCTACATTCGCTAAGATGTTTAGACCATCTTGTGATTGAGCTAGTCTCAGCCTCTCGGTAACGGACATTTTACCGAGCATAGTCTTATAATCTACAGATACCGTAGACAGTCTTTTAGTAGCCATTAGTTTCTCTTATTCTGTTTGATTGAGGCTTGATCACGCATTTGTTGTTCTACCTGTGCTATATGTGCCTTCAGAAGGCTTATATAGATATATCTTTCCCATGGTATCATGTTTTCCAAGTCTGAAAGACTATATTTGTGGTGGTGCATCAATGCGAAGTTGGTCTTATAATAAGATTCCAAATTCTCGTAACCAAGCATTAGTAAAAAAAACTTTCGAAATCCGAGTATTCGATAGAGTGATTATAACCACACTTACCACATATCTTTTCTAGATTGACGGCAAAATATGGGAAGTTTGAAGTGAAACTCTCCAGCTTCTTATAGTTCTCTTCAGTTAGATTCTCGACGAACTCTCTCAAATCTTCTTTGGTGTAGTCTTTGGTTGAATAGACCTTCTCACCCTTGACAATCTGATCGATACAGTTAACGATGACATTGATCTTACGCTCAAGCGGATTACCCTTTGCATCAATCACCTTTAAGATAGAATAGCTAGGGTATTTCATCTTGACAGAGACCTTACCACCTAATTCAAACACCATTGGTGTATCTGGTTTAATGATCTCTGCATTGGAGATATCAATCTCCGCATTAAATTCGTGATTACATGTAACACCTGTCTCAGGTACCACATGTTTACAGGCGAAACCAATCTCAACCGATTCTGATATAGACTTGGCCCTCAATGCAATGAACAAGTAATCAATATCAAAGAACGGCAGCTTATCTATATCCACATCACCTTCAATTACACAGTTACTAATGATCTGCTTGGTTGTTCTGATGATCTCGTTAATGTCATTAGATTCTGCTGCCATTAACAGTAGTTTTTCTTCTTTAACCAGAAAAGGTCTAATCGTGATCTCTTTTCCGCTAGATGGTATTCTCAACTCATAGGTAGGTACATCGACCGTAGGTAGCATTATAAATCAACCTCTCATTAAAAAACGTATTAAACGTATTTGTTATAGTATGTTACGATATCAGGTACATTTATGGGACCGCCACTAGCCAACTTATTGGTCGAGTCATCCATGCGAGGCCTGACCCATTTGTTATATGTGAATGTGATACCGAGTCTAAGGAACTGGTCATCTGCCCATGTTAATTGCTGTGGGTTAACTAGCACTGGAAATGCATCCAGTAGTGAGAACTGATAGTTAACTTTATTATCATCACCATACTGAAATATCTGAATCTCACATGAGTATTGGTCACGATAGCTAAAGTCATATGTAGTGGTTGGATTGATGAGGTTCATCCAGTCATCAAAGAACTTACGCTCAGGTGACTCAGCGCGACACAGAAAGGTCAGCGTCATATCTTCGTATGAGGTCTGAAAAGGCACCTTGAAATTGCTACCGTAGTAGCGGACATCCATTGTATTCAGACCACGACCTGGATATTCAGCCGCCTCACACAGATATATAAGGTCTCTTATGATATCACCATATTGGGCTAAGTATGAACTGGATGGTATAATACGAACAGCAAATTTACATGACTTAGCCAAGCCACCAAATTTTTCAGAAACAGACTTGAAGTCAAGCATGTTGAAATCTTTATGCACATTTACAAAATTAAATATTGCCATTTGTTTTAACCTTTATTTCCTATAAACAAATTGTGCTACAGGTAGATTGATAGCTTTTTCCCACTCTTCTGGTAGCACCTCAATAAACTTACTATAGCAATGGTCAAACAGATAACGCTTGATGCATGGTCGAGTGGTATTGGACAGTTTCTTGGTTGATTGAAGAAGGTCATAGGTCAGATTCAATACAGTGGATCTGTCAAACATAGCATTATTTGAGAATTTTGACAGACGCCCTAACAACCATGATCTTTCACTCTCAGCTAGATAGTGTAGATTCAATCCTAAGAAACCATTACCATATCTCTCAATAGGGAATACCAAAGGAAAGTTATCATATACTGGTAGCTTATCCTTATACTTCGGATCATATGCAAAGAAATACATCTTACCAATAACGGTGTGATCACGACCACGAGTATCGTTATGGATAATGTTCTTTCTATAGCCAGCCGCAGAGCGAGCCTTGTCTATAAACCAGTCAGTAGATTCTTTTGTTTTTTGCGTTTTTGTAGCCATAATCTATTTATTTAATCCCTAGATGGTCTTCCGTGATAATTGCAAATTCCCAGCCTCTATTCTCACAAAAATCTCTAGCATACTGCCACTTAGCTTGGTTCACAGCCCATGTAGTGACCTCTGTGATATATCGCCTGGTTTTATTGGCCTGCACTTTAGGTTCTTTGGTCTGTGCCTTTGGTTTGACCTCAATGACGACAGTCTTGATACCACCATCTGGCTTACGCATCTTAGCCACAAAGTCAGGGAAGTATCTATGCTTCATACCATCAACTGGTGAGATATAAGGCACGATTAATTCTTCGCTAGACCACTCAAGGACGTTAGCGTTTTCATCTAAATATCTCATGACCCTAAGTTCCCATGTTGATCGCCAGATGATATTCATCGGATCACCATTGTATTTGGCTGGATTCTTTGGGCTGAATCTTCCTTTGTATGCTTTGTGTGCCATATAAATATGTATAATACGAGAAAAGGATAAATCCCTTCAATGCTTATTTTAGATGCTTTAGAAGAATATGCTCGATCTGGTCAGGTTCCATTGCCAACCGCTGAGATGGCTGGTAATAACGTAGCACCAAACCTTAGTTCACCAATCTTAGGTAGATCCAACCAGTATGATTTTGAGTACCGTGTATTCCCAAGCGATCTTGGTACTGATGCAAACAAACACTATGTGGTGTTCAATATCAATGTACCAATTCATTCTACAGGACCTAATAAAGGTAAACCTAAAAATGGATCATATGATACGGCCGACTTCACATCTATAAAAACAACAGGTGATTTTTCTAAGGTCGATCAATTAAGAGGTGCTAGTTTTTTTTCTAACCTTGGTGCCGATGGCGCCAACGCCAATGTACCGAGATACACTATGCGTATTGCAGAATCTATTGCAATGCACATGCCAACACCTTTAACATTCACATCAACCAATATATATGAAGATATTTCATTGACACAATTTGCTGCCGGCACTGGTAAATTTGCAGCTAGTCTGGTTGGTAAAGCGATGATTGAAGGTGGCAACGCAAGAAAAGTGTTTGATCGGTTTGGTAATGTTATTTCTGCTAGTGGTGACCTTCTTGGTTCCGCATTGAAATTGGGTGGTAATCCAATCAATCCTCGTATCGAAGTTCTATTTGCTAATACATTACAGAGACAGTTTGCATTCGAATTTCTAATGGCTCCTCGCACAGAAGAAGAGTCATATGTGATGGACAGAATCATCCGCACATTCAAATTTCACTCGGCACCGGCTATTAATCAGGCGAATCTAGGAGATGTTGATTTTTTAGACTCGGCACCCGGTAGTTTCGAGGGTCTTATTGCTGAGTTCGGCAAGTATCTCATTCCTTTCTATGTACCTCCAGCAGAATTTGATATTACATTCTTCAATAATGGTGTAGAAAACGATAGAATACCGCGCATCAATACATGCGTCTTAGAAAGAATTGAAGTGGATTATGCACCGCAGGGTATGTATGCGACCTTCAGTAATGGTTATCCAGTAGCCTGCCGTCTATCCATGTCATTCAGAGAAACCGAAGTTGTTCATAAACAGCGCGTTGCACAGGGCTTCTAATGTCTAATTTTTTTGATAAGTTCCCAAAAATACCATATAACATCTCAGGTGATAAGCTTGGTAATTATCAGGCTGTCACCAATATTATGTTCCGTTTTGGATTTCTTCGAGATGTTATTAATAATGTGTCTGCATATGAAAGCTATGAGATTCAAGAAGGTGATACACCCGAAATCTTGGCTCACAAGTATTATGGAGGATCTGAAGCCTACTGGCTCATTCTCTATGCTAATGACATATATGACCCACAATATGACTGGCCACTAGACCGCAGAAGCTTTGTTAATTACATCGAAAGTAAATATGGTTCAACAGCCAATGCACATGCTCAGATACATCATTATGAAAAGGTTGTTGGTCGTCAGGTAGAAAACACACAAGAGTTCTTCTTTGATAAGTATGAGATTGATTATACACCTGTGACTATTACAATCATTGATGTGGCCACATATACTGGTGCATTAGATCCTAATGATATTGTATATCAGAGTGCAGATCGAACCTATGCAAATTCATCTTTCACCGGCAAGATTGTAAACTTCTCAGGCTCGAACAATATCATGTTCTTAGCCAATACAGTTGGTAATTACTTAGTTGCATTGCCTACATATAACTATACAAAGGCTGGTTCACCGGCGGCTAATGTTTCATCTCTAGGGTTCACATCTAACGAAGTATTATACCCAGACCCCGATGTTCCTCACGATTTCTATGTCAATCTACCAGCCACACCAACCTCTACTGATTATACGCTAGATGGTAAGACAATCACCGAAGTCATTGGTCGCCGTGCTATAAGTTGCTATGACTATGAGAATGAAAGAAATGAGGCTAAGCGTAGTATTAAACTTATTCATAAACAGTATCTAGGTCCAATTATGTCCGAATTTGGTAAACTTACTAATTCTATTCCAGGTTATTTAAGAAGGTTGAAGTAATTGGCAGGCTTAACTGAACCCACCAACTGGAATGAGGTAATGGCTCATTGTGGCATCGAGATTACCGGTGCCACTGAAGCAGAAATGGAAGACCTCAGCGTTGTCGAAGTCATGCTGGGTGAGAGTCTATTAACTCCAGGGTTACAGACCTCGGTGAGAGTGCAAAGCTACACACAGAATTTGCGTGTTAAGAACTATGATAACTTTAAGAAGTCTGATTTATCGATATCGATAAAGAGGCCTATTCTAGAGCGTTACAATTTCATAGATACTATTGATGTTATACAGACTGTTTATCGTGTTGATAAACGTAGGTTGATCAGTAATACTACAGAAGAATTTACTATTCGTGCATGTGACCCTTCGTTGCTTAATGATGCTGAAACACTGGTGTCCAAGTCATGGAAATGCACCACACCATCAGAGATTGTTCAACATGTATTGGGATCATGCGTAGGGGCCACTAACCCTGATATTGAATTTTCAGATCCGGCCAGAGATTATATCGCAGAGAATATCCATCCGTTTCAGGTTATTCAACAGCAGGCTAATTATGCTCTAGCAGATGGTTATGATCCATCATTCTTGCATTATATGACATATGAAAACTACGGTACGCATCACTTCAGGTCATTATCAAGCCTTTGCTCAGGTAACCCTATCGCTACATTTATCTATAACGAAACTGGTTCAACCTATCAGAATCCGCACTCAGCACTCACATATAATTTCCCATGCGATTTTGATATCTTAGCTGATATCCTTAACGGTGTCGATGCATCTGGCCGTAATATCAGCACCGTAGCACTGTTTGACCCTAATCTCAAAGCGTTCAGTTTGATGGGTGACACCACATTTGGATGCGGTAATGGTGCTGGCGTATTCAGATATGCTATTACCAATCAAAACTCAGCAATGAGTATGGATGCCTGCCCCGATTATGCAAAAGAATACCTGCTAAAGAGGCAGGCTAGAATGGGCCTACTAGAGAAAGATCGCATCGCACTACGCTTGGTTGTACCATTCAATGCATCACTCCATGCTGGCAAGATCATCCGTTTCGAGATATATAATAAAGACCAGTTACTACAAGGAAATGGTGGTGATGAGACATATAATTATGGTTCAGGCGATTATCTAATATTAAATATGTTTCATCATTATACGGCTGGTGGTTATGCAACAACTGTAATGGATTGTGTATCGACCAATATTGGATTTACTGGGTTATAAGGGAGTAGAATATGTTACCAAGAAGTTCAGCGAGTAGTTCACAGGTATATGGTATCGTTGTTGGTGGTCATGATAATGATCCTGCTGGTGATGAATCAGGCAATCTTCGTGTTTATTTTCCCGGAATACATGGTAGAGATGTTAATGTTCAGCACTTGAATTTCAGCCCACGATTGATGAGCCCAACTAAGTCAACTCAGCAAGAATTTCCAGGTGGTCTAGACCCCGGTACTCTAGTTGTGGCTATGAAAGACACTGGTTCCAACTATTGCCAGATCATCGGTGTGGCTAATGATACCAACCTCAGCGAGAATCAGATTGCTGGTAATACAGACTTATTACAGTTTGTTCGTATGTTTCTCAGCACCAATATTAATGTTCGCATACCTCCGACCATTCAAGAAACTATGGTGGGTGGTGTTAGAGTTCGTAAGGCTGTAGAAAAAGGTCAGTTGCATAATCATAATCTATTGCAGGGTTTGCCAACTCACGGTGCATTATATCCAATGTCTGGCTCGGTGCTACCTCGTGTGTCTGGTGTTAATACCGCACAGACTGGTTTTGATAGCCTCATGTCAGGCGATATTCTTGGTGCAATTCCAGGTGTATTCATGACACTAGGTAAGATGTTCAGCATCTTACAGTCAACAGGTGCATTGAGAAACCTGAAGGTATCGAGAGAAGTTGGTCTAGCATTAGGTAGTATTAGCCTGCTTATTCAGCAAGTTGAGACGATGGAGAAGGCTGGCTTCAATGTTGGTGGTCGTGTGCATCAAGATACATATCTTAGCAATGCCACGCAGTTACTATCACAAGCTCAAACCGTATCGGATATCACACGTTCACTAAGCAGACTACAGAATGATAGAACATTATTTGGCCACAGTAATCTAAAAAATGGTATCAAATCTCAGAATACTCATTATGGAAGCAGTAAAGTGTCGATATCACCTACTGGTTCTATTATGCGCTACTTACCACCTCAGACTAGACAGGCTATCAGTGCTGGTTTCCAAGTTCTATCATTGATTAATAGTGTATATCCAGGTCAGAAGATATTTGGTGATTCGGCCGCTAAGATATACAGGATGATCAACAGGCTTACACCATTATCTCTAGCCTTTCTGTTATTCAATCTAGCAAGGCAGAATGTTGGACCTCAGGCTATCCGACACGGAACTATTAATACTATCACCAATACGGGTGGAAACCCGTTTCTAATACCATAAAGGTTTATAATGGCTACTGAGAGTGAAATTGCACAGGTAAAAGAGTATTACGGCAATCAGGCTGAAGCTGGTACCTATCAGCTTGATGGTAAAAACATTGAATATGGTGGGCCATCCGCTCAACCAACCGCAGATAGCACCGCTGAAGATATAGATAAGAAAACCACACCAGATTCATGGGATGGCCCTGAAGATGCTCGTTCGATGGAAGGTGCTGGTCAATACCCTAATTATTATTCACATAAGACCCGTTCTGGTCATCTCTTTATGATGGATGATAGTAATGGTGCAGAGCATGTCACAGTGCAACACCGCACCGGTTCTATGATACAATTTGGTCCTGACGGTAAAGTTAATATCACCTCACATAATGGTCAGTATAATATTGTTTTTGGTGAGAATCGTATGCTAGTCACAGGCGCACATGATATTACCGTTAATGGTGATGCCTCACTCAGAGTTGATGGTGATTATAATGTGGCTGTTCAAGGTGATGTTAATTTCTCAGCGCAAGGTGATATAAACTTCACCTCTAAGAATGTCAATACAGTCGCTCGTGGTAATATCGATATCTCAGCTATCAACAGAAGCGAGAAAGTATCAGGTTCTATTACACAGCAGGCTCAGGGTGCTATGAGTATTCTAGCCGAGACTGGTATGACTATTGGTGCAACCACTGGTGGTGTCGCCATAATGGCAGGGACGATGATTGGTATGGTTGCTAAGGCTGGTGCCATCATGATGAAAGCACTGGCCTCTATTAGTATGAAAACCGAAGGTTACTTCTCTAGTGAAGCTAAAGGTGCAACCTCTATTGAATCTATAGGTGCCGTTATTATCAATTCTGGTGCTGAAACTTCTATTGGCGCACTAGGTGCAGTAGCGATTGAAGCAGTCGGTGTAGTGTCCGTTTCATGTGAAGGTGCTATTGGTATCGAGGCATCAGGTGCTGTAGATATTCTGGCTGGTGGTATAGCTTCTTTCGGAGCCGAAGGTGTGGTCAATATCGATTCGGGTGCGGCCTTAAATCTATGGGGAACTCCAATATTACAGAATGTGGCTCCCGCCACAATAGGACCTATCTATATACCAGCTTTACCTTCTATACCAGCATTAGACCCACTGGTAGCTTTCGTTCACTTGCCTGCACCACCTGCTATCCCGGATCCAGAAACAGTCTTATCGGCCGCTGGTAAGTTCGGTCGAAACTAACCTCTAACAGGTAATCTAAATAATCATATGGCAATCACAGCAAGAAAATACAATTACTCTGATCTGGATCTAGACTTCATCGCACACCCTGCCACAGGTGATGTGGTTCGTAAGTTTGGTCAAGATGCTATCAAGCGTTCACTTCGTAATCTTGTTCTTACAAACTTCTATGAGAAACCATTTAGACCTGGTATTGGTTCAAATGTAACCAAGCTATTGTTCGAGAATGCTACACCGATTGTATCTAATCTTATTTCCGATGCTATCAGAAACATAGCTATGAACTATGAACCTCGTATCGATATTCAGCAGGTATCAGTGAAGTTTAGTGATGCCGAAAATGGCTATAATGTCTCAATCGTTTTCGTCATACTTAATAGAAATGAACCAGTAAATATAAACCTTTTCTTAGAGAGAATCCGTTGATATGACTACAGCAAACACAGCACTCAGAGTCACAGAACTGGACTTTGATTCAATCAAGAACAACCTCAAGACCTATCTAAGAAGCCAGACAGAGTTTCAGGACTTTGACTTTGAAGGTTCTGGTATGGGCGTATTGCTGGATATCCTAGCCTATAATACACATTATATGGGCTACTATCTCAATATGACAGCCAATGAAATGTTTCTTGATACCGCACAGCTTCGTGGTTCGGTTCTCTCTCATGCTAAGATGATCAATTATATTCCTACAAGTCGCCGTGGTGCGAAGGCTGTGGTCAATATTCAGGTCACACCTTCAATCACAGAAGATAGATTAACCAATACAATTACCATACCAAAATATAAGAAGTTTATCGGCAGTGATATCGACGGTCAGAACTATGGTTTCGTTACACTATCAGCAAACGTTGCATCAAAAAGTTCAAACACATTCATCTTCAGCAATGTAGCCATCTATCAGGGTGATGTTGTTACACGACAGTTCATCATGGATCCAGGCAATACAAAAAGATCATTCCCCTTACCATCTGCTAACATTGATACTAGCACACTTACTGTAACAGTTCAAGAGTCAACATCAAATACATTCACATCAGAGTATTTCATTGTAAATGATATCACTAGCATCACATCAAATGCTGAAGTATACTTCATCGAAGAAAATCAAGATTTAAACTATACCATATATTTTGGTGATGACGTTATCGGTAAGAAACCTAAGAATGGTAGCGTCATCACCGCTACATATCTAGATACAATCGGCGAGAGAAGCAATAACATCTCTAAGTTTGTGGCCAGCGGCGGTATTGCACAATATACTGATAATGTTTCTATCACCTCTATTCAGTCATCATTTGGTGGTAGAGAGAAAGAGACAATCGAGCAGGTTAAATTCCGCGCACCATATTACTTTGCAACACAGAATCGTGCGGTTACCGCTGATGACTATGCGGCTATTCTCACCAAAGACTATCAGAATATTGATTCGGTATCTGTATGGGGCGGTGAGCAGAATGATCCACCTGTATATGGTAAGGTCTATATCTCACTCAAGATGAAGAATAACTTCTATCTAACTAATATCGAAAAAGAAACCATCAAGCAAGAGTTGATCAATACCAGAAACGTCTTGACAGTTACACCCGAGATTGTCGATCCAGATTATACATTCATTCTTGTCAATGGTAATGTTTATTATAATCCAGCACTGACAACGGCCAGTGTCGATACTATCCGCCAGTTTGTTGTTGCATCGGTTGTCGATTATGAAGCGGCTGAATTGAACCGTTTTAACTCTACATTTAGAAAGTCGAAACTACAGAACTATGTGGAGGCGGCTGAGAAATCTATTACAGGTTCAGAAATCAGAGTGTATCTACAAAAGAGAATAGTTATTGATCCTACCATTACAACAAACTATTATATCCAGACAAAGGTACCTATTAAGAGGGGTGATCTTGTCATATCTCGTATCTCGTCATTCCCACAGGTTAATGTGTATGATGCCAGTAGTGTTCTTCGCCCAGTATTCTTCGAAGAAGTTCCGGAAGTTCTAACAGGTTTAGATTCGATTACTGTTAAAACAACTGGTCAAAGTTATAGATCAGTACCAACTGTTACCATTATTGGTGATGGGTCAGATGCTACGGCAGTGGCTAAGGTGGTTGGTGGTCGTGTTACAGGTATTGTTATCACAAACCCTGGAACAAACTATACCAGAGCCGCCATAAGTATTACTGGTGGTAATGGTTCTGGTGCATCAGCCACATCTATTCTACAATCAAAAACAGGTAGACTTAGAACATATTATAATAAGAATACTGGTGAAAAGATCATTGTAAATGGAAATGCTGGTTTGATCAACTATGACACAGGTCTTATTCAGCTTACTGCACTAAACACAACTGGTACAGTCACTAACGATCTATATGATACTAATGTATTAACATTCAATATTCCTATTGATAGAGAAGTTATTTCACCGTTGAGAAATCGTATTCTGTCAATCGACCAGAATAATCCATTCAGCGTTCAATTACAAGTCGTACCTGAAGCATAAAAAATGACAGCAGCCAATACACGCATATCAAATCTCATTAGTAGTCAGGTACCGTTTTATGTTAGAAACGATCACCCGAACTTTATCCGTTTCTTAGAGTCATACTATGAATATCTAGAACAAGAGAACAAAGACCTTGATACACTCAAGAGTATGCGTGAATACTCGGATATTGATACAACACGAGATGATTTTCTAAACAAATTCTATAATAACTTTATGAAATTGTTTCCTGATGGTACAGTTGTCGATAAGACTCTTGTCCTGAAACATATCAAAGAGTTCTATCAGTCTAGAGGTTCAGCTAAGTCCGTTAAGTTCTTACTTCGTATTCTCTATAACCAAGAGATTGAAGATATCTATCTACCAAAGCAAGATATTCTTAGAGCCTCTGATGGTAAATGGCATATCGAGAAAGTATTGCTGTTAGGTGATGTTCAGGTCAATAACATATCTAATTCGATGGCCTCAACGATTAATTACTTCGTGGCCAACCGAGTTGTAGGTCAAACATCAAACGCATTTGCTATTGTTGAAAAAGCATCATCATACTATAACCGTGACTTTCTAATCAATGAACTTTCTATCTCAAACAAATATAGAAACTTCGATGGCGGTGAGAAAATCTATTGCTTCTTTGAAGAGAATGGCCAACAGAAATTTCTCTCAGCTAACCTATTCTCTGGATTTATCGACACTGTTAGTGTAATCTATGGTGGCACCGGCTATTCGGTTGGTGATAATGTTGTCATCGAAAGCAATACAGGCTCAGGTGGTCTTATCGTTGTCGATACAGTAATGACAGGTAACGTTAAGACGATATATCCTGATGTTAATCCTGAATTGCGTGGTGCAGGCTTTCAAGTCAATCAACAGATATTGTTTACTGGCGGTAGCGGTGGCTTCGGTGCTAATGCTCGTATCTCAGCCGTATTAGCGGATTCATCTGTTCATCCTAATTCATATGTTATGATCGCATCTGTTATCTCAGATGAGGTCAATACACGCATCGGAAATACTATTATCTCATATGAAACTTTTGCATATCAAAACCTAGCTACTCAATATATTCGATCATCAAATCTAACGATTGGCACAGGCACAGGCAATTCTGTTAACGTAATCAATCTCAGCGCACAGAAAGCTAACTCAAATACATTCTTTGAAACATATGATAGTTTGAATGTCAATGGTGTTATTGTGTTGGTTACATCATCCAATACAATCGCCAATACGATTACAGTAAGACCTGGTCTCACCGGTAATTTAATAGCCAATTCTTTCATTGTTATTAAGAAAGCTAATGATTACACCACTATCGCTAATGCGGTTGTGAGTTATGTCTATGCTAATACTGGCCCTATGGATCAATTACAGCTAGTAGCACATGGCGATTATTATCTGACCACTCCAGTAACTTCAGTTGTAGCCAATACACGAATTAGATCACTTGGTGTATTAGGTAGAATGAAGATTCATAATGGTGGTACCGGATATGCGGTTGGTGATACGATTACCTTCACTAATGTTCCATTTGGTTATGGAACTGGGGCGGCCGCCAATGTTACGAGTGTGGCTGCAAACGGTATGATTCGACAGGTTAGATTTAAACCTGTCACAGGTCAGATCACCGGTGGTTCTGGTTATGAGATGAACTTCTTACCTCTGGCTAGTGTAACATCCGCTAATGGTAATGGCGCCAACATTATGGTGACAACACTACTAGGTCAAGGTGAATCTATATCAACCATCATGAATAAAGCTGGCACATTGATGACACTAGCTGTTGTGGCATCCGGATCTGGATATGATACAATACCGACTTTGAATCTATCTAATAGCGGTGACGGTACCGCTCAGGCGGCCGCCACAATAATCAAGGGTGAATATAATTACCCCGGTCGTTACCTCAATGATGATGGCCATATATCTGGTTATAACTTCATTGAGGATAGAGATTATTATCAGTCCTTCTCATATGTTGTTAAGTCTCGCCAGTCCGTAGATTCATATCGTCAAGCACTTAATCAGCTTGTTCATCCATCAGGTATGAAGCTATTTGCCGAATATCTATATGATAATACTGGAGACAATAATAACGTCTCTATCCAGTCGTCCAATGGTATATACAACCAGTCAACACGCAGTGGTAAATATGTGGCGACAAGTAATGCCAATGGTATCACAATCGTGGTTAATGCCGACTCTAATACAATCAATTTGACCTCATTATCGAACGTATATATCGAGTTTGTTACAGGTGATATGGTTAACTTGAGCAATGCAATCTATAGAGCGAATGTCATTAATACCACCTCATTCAGCGTCTATAGGGCGAATGTTCGAACAGGTACCGTAAGAGCTAACTCAGGTAATGGTAACACATTCTCACTAATGGGTACCGGAACAAACTTCAAGTCTGATCTAGCTGTTGGTGATGTGATCAAGATTGGTGGTTGGTCTAATACATTCTATGTTGGTGTTTTATCGAACGCCAGCAATCTGTATGTTACAGATACATTACCTCCATACATCACAGGTAATACATATGGTAGAGTTTACACTCCTTCGAACAGTAGCGGTACAATCTACTTTACCAGCATATAAATATAATGGAATAATAGGATATAAAAATGCCGTCCATCTTTACTGAAAATCTTCGTGTCTATAATGCTGAACAGTTCAAACAGTCAATCTCTGATGTGGGACCGACTAATATCTATTTGACATTTGGTAGAACTAGACCTTGGGATAATGAGAGTGTTCCACCTCAGGCCAACTCATCTGTTGAAGGGTTCAATGATGTATGGAGAAACATGATCGGTGCAAAACTGGTCACAGGTAATGATGTTCGCCATGCTATTCCTAGACGCGATTGGACCTCAGGTACAACTTATGCTATGTATGATAACGAAGAACAGGTTGGATATCTATTTTCTGATAATGTATCTTTTTTCGTTGTCACATCGGATTGGAATGTATACAAGTGTCTGATGAATAACTATGGTAAACCATCGACGGTCATGCCAACTCAGACCATTCTGAACTCACCTGTTAAAGAATCTGATGGTTATATTTGGAAGTATATGTATACTGTTGCGGCTGAAGAAAGACTTAGATTTACAACCAGTGCATATATTCCTGTTAGAACACTGGTCAATAATAACAACTCGATGCAGTGGAGAGTCCAACAAGCCGCAAGAGAAGGCACTATTGATGTTGTAGAGGTGATCAGCGGTGGTTCTGGTTACATGAATGCTAATACGATCATTGTCACTATTACTGGTGATGGTCTCGGCGCTCAAGCATTTGCTAGTATCAATACTATATCAAATACAGTTAATACTGTTACAATCACAAATCCAGGTACCAATTATACATATGGTTTCGTTGATATTGTTGATTCAGGAACAGGAGCTAATGCTATTGCTAAACCTCGCATTCCTCCTCCAGGTGGTCATGGTAGTGACCCTATGAGAGAATTAGGTGGTTCATATATCATTATCAATCCGAGAATCATTAGAACTGAAGATGGTCAGTTACCTGTCACGAACGAGTTCAGACAGATTTCTATCTTGCAAGACCCTCATGAAAGAGTTGCAGATAACGTAGCTAATTCTCTAGTCTATACACAGACAACTAGAATGATCCTAAGTACCGGTTCAGTGGACTATTACCATGATGAAACGGTCTATCAAGGTTCATCTCTAGCTGAAGCATTATTTACAGGTATCGTATGTGCATGGGATGCTCCAAATAATTTCATTCAATTAACAAATACAACAGGAACTCCGGCAGCGGACGTTCTTGTTGGTGCTAATAGTGCGGCAGCCCGATTCGTCGAATCTATTACAGATAAAGAACTAAAAGACTACTCAGGTCATCTACTATATACCGATAATATCAGTCCTATCACTCGTGCAAACGATCAGACCGAGGACTTTAAGATCGTATTGAAATTCTAAAAAGGAACGATAAGAAAATGGTTGATCCAGTATTAACAGCCGCACAGAACGCCTCTGGGAACACTACGAATCTAGGAAACACGGGGTTAACGACTAACTTTAACGTCACACCCTATTATGATGATTATGATCCCAATGATCAGTATTATAGAATCTTGTATAAACCAGGATTTGCAGTGCAGGCTCGTGAACTCACTCAGATGCAATCAATGTTGCAGAGCCAAATCTATAGAATGGGTCGGCATGTATTCAAAGATGGTACTATTGTTCTTCCAGGTGGTTTTCGCGTTCGCACCAATGCTGGTGAGAAAAAAGGTGAACCCATCGACTATGTTAAGATTAAGACAACGAATGCTTCAAACGTTTCTGTGAATGTTAATGATCTTGTTGGTTCAACGCTTACTGGTGCAACCAGCAATATTAAAGCCTATGTTATTGATGTGGCCGATAGCGATGGTACAACACAAAATACAAAGACAGTCTACGTCAGCTATATGAGTGCGTCATCCGTTGATTCAAATGTTCGCACATTTCTTGCTGGAGAAACTCTAACAAGTGCAAATAATGGTGGTGCTATTGTTCTCGATAGTGATCCTGTAGCCAACACAGGATATGCTGGTTGGTTCCAGATTCAAGAAGGTGTTTACTTTGCTAAAGAACATTTCATCTATTTCCCAACTCAGTCGGTGGTTCTTGACCGCTACAATCCTAATCCAACCTGTAAGGTTGGCTTCATTGTATCAGAAGAAATTGTCAACTATAACCAAGATTCAAATCTTCTTGACCCCGCTCTTGAAGCATCTAACTATTCTGCCCCAGGTGCTGACCGATTTAAACTTGCATCAACACTTAGCGTTCTAAGTATTGATGATGCAGCCGGTCTACCAGATTTCGTGACATTGTTTACCATTAAAGATGGTATTATGCAAATATCTCGTGAAAAGACTGATTATAACATACTTGGTGATGCTATTGCTGAAAGAACCTATAATGAGTCAGGCGATTATGTTGTTCGCGGACTTAACGTTCAGGTTCAAGAGCATGATCGTGTAGAATCTCCTGTCAATAACCAAGGGAGATATGCTAACGGTAACAATCAACTTCTTATTGTTAACGTAGATCCGGGTATTGGCTATGTTAAAGGTTATCAGATCAGCAACCAAGACATTGTTTCTATCGAAGTTGAAAAACCTACAGAATATAACAATGTCGCATCTCAGATCACATCAACTTCGATGGGTCAATATCTAAGAGTTAATGAAGCTGTCGGTTCATGGCAACTCGATCAAGGTGCTAGAGTTAACTTTTATGATGTGGTTCAGAAAAGAATCACTAATAATGATGTGACAACAGGTCAAAAATGGTCAGTTGGTGCCCAGACTGGTAACCTTATCGGTTCCGCTGTCGTTAACTCTGTCCAGTATACGGGTTCAGGCACCCTTGGCTATGACGCTCAATATGATATCTTCTTATCAGATATCAAGATGATCGGCGCTAATAGCACAGCAAACATTCGAAGCCTGTATTATGATAACACTCCACACTCAGATGTTGGTGCTGACGTTGTTGGTGCAAGTAATTCAACATCAAATACTACGCTCAGAGGTCTTGATCAAGCAGCATTACTTTATTATGTAGGATCAAACTCTGTAAAAACTGCTAGAGATATTAATGGTAATCCTACTACAATCTATAACTTCAATAGAACTGACGGTATTGCGGCGGCTCTGACATTCAGCACAAGCGGTACAACAACTATCACTCTTTCGGGCAACACAACTTCCCAGATTCCATATGGAACTGTAGCGTCATTGTCACAGGCCGATAAGACACAAGATTTCTTAGTGACACTGAATCAGACCTTTAATATTGGACCTCTCTGGTCAGCAACTATAACATCAAACGGTACAAGATATCTAACTAGTGCTAATGCTAACTTCACTAGAATGAATGTCGGTGATAAGATCGAACTTGCAGGAAACCCAAATACATGGTATATCTCAGCTATCTCTGATGATAATCATATCATGGTATCAAACACAGTTCCTTCATATGCTTCAGGCAATCTTGCTTTCAAAGCCTACAAGACCGGCGACATTATCAATATGTCAGGTAAAGGTGTGCTTGTTGGTACTGAAAGAAATATTGCCGCAACACCGACTAGCCTCGCATTTGATCTGAAAGAAACTTTCCCATCAACTGTAGCGGCCACAATCACATATCAGATTGCATCAAAACAGTCTACAGAAGTTGCTAAAATCTTGAAACCAAACCGCTTCGTCAAGATTAACTGCTCAACGGCAGGTACATCTGGACCATTCTCTCTTGGTTTTGCTGATGTGTATCGGATTCGTAATGTTATTAAGAAAACTGGTTCAGCACCGAGTTCACTATCTGATGGTACAAACGTAACTAGATACTTCACTCTCGACAATGGTCAGAAAGATACTTTCTATGATATTGCCAAGCTGAAGAAATTTAATGGCTACACTCTCGGCGCCACAGACTTCTTGCTAATCGAACTCGATTACTTCGAACCAAGTTTCTCAGGTCGTGCAGGTTTCTTCACTGTAGATTCATATCCAATTCAGGATAATGATGCTAATAGTTCAAATTCAACTATCAGAACCGAAAATATTCCACTATACATCTCACCAACTACTGGTCAGAAGTATGACTTGCGTAATAACATCGACTTCAGACCTATTAAGGCTGCAACTGCTACCGATACAACTGTTGTCGCTTCTGCTACAATCAATCCATCATCTAACTCATCTACATATAGCTTCGGCGCAAGTGGTCTAAAATTCCCTGTGCCTTCAACCGAAGTTATCTATGATTACTCATACTATCTCGGTAGAAAAGATGTTGTTATAGGCACAAAAAATAATAGATTTGCTGTTGTTAAAGGTGCATCATCAGCGACTCCATTGATTCCAGAAACATCCGATAACAATATGATTCTTGCGGTTATCAATGTTCCTCCATATCCAACTGTATCACCAACATATGGTAATAATCTTGGTAGAAGAGACCTTGCCTGTTCTGTTCAGAAGGCCTCAAATCGTAGATATACCATGCGTGATATTGGTGTTCTAGAAAATAGAATCAAAAACCTTGAGTATTATACAGGGTTAACGATGCTTGAAAAAGATGCATTGAATCTGAAGATCACTGACGATGCGGGTAATGATCGTTTCAAAAACGGTATCTTCTTAGACACATTTAAGGACACCTCGCTCTCTGCTAAAGGTGCGAATCCAGATTTTAGAATTGTTGTTGATCCTAATGAATTGAGCCTTGTGCCTCTATATGTTCAAGAATCATGGAAGCACGAATATCTTTCAGGCTCTACAACTGGTACGGCTGTTGCTGTTAATAATAATATCATAACCTTTGCATATACAGAAACTTCACAGTTCGTGCAACCAAAAGTTACTGATCATAGATTGCTTGAAAGAGGTACGTTCCTTTATAGAGGAGCATTAAATATTCTTCCAAATCAAGATATGTGGATTGATACGACTTATGCTCCTGATGAAATAGTTAAAATTGAAGCAAATAACTCCGGACTAAGTATCAGTGTAGGCAATTCAGCAAACGGCTGGACTGATGATAAAGACGCACAGGTCACTAAGAGTCTTCTGAATACCGACTGGGAATCTTGGAAACAACACATTACTGGTTATAAGCTCTATAAAGGTGAAGGCGCTTCTAAGGTTCTTTATGGAACGTATGCAAATGAAGAAGAGGCTAGGGACGCTGCCGCTACTTGGACAACAAAACAAAATCAAGGTTCGGCCACACTCGAAACACTTTATTATAATGATAGAATTGGCACAAGCTACTACGCCAACTATAGCACAGATGATGCCGCCGGCTCATATAAGATGATCTCAAGCACGAAGATTCCATATATTAGACCTCAGACACTCTATGTTATAGGTGTAGGTCTGAAACCTTATAGTAAAGTCAAAGTATTCTTTGATGGCGTTAGCGTATCTGCTTATTGCAGGCCTTTGACCTACAAACAATTCGCGGTGCTTGCGGCCGGTTATTCGCCTATTGTAGGTGAATATTATGGAAGTCTTGGTGATCCGCTAATTGTTGATGATATTGGAAGAACTTTCTTTGAGTTCCATCTCACACAGGATGGTCCTCGTTTTAGAACTGGCGAAAGACGACTGTATGTTCTCGATGGTGATCAGATTGATCCTCAGCAAATCTCAGCCGAACTCGATGCATCTACAACCGCATCCGGTATCTTCGTTGCTGATGGTACTGCTCAGACATTACAGAGAACAGTCTATTCAACGTCAGGTTATGAAAGAACATATGGACCTGCATATGACAGGGCAAAAGAAGAATCTTCATATGCGGTTATGCCTAATACATGGACACCACCACCCAAGCATGGTCACTGTTGCTTCAATCCAGAAGCTAAGGTTCTCATGGCTGACAAGACATGGAAAGCTATCCAAGATATTGTAGAAGGTGAAAAAGTTCTTGGTGATAATGGTCAGGTCAATACTGTTCAGAAGGTTAATGCACCTCGTATCGAAGATAGAAAACTGATCAAATTTGAAGGTATTGATGGTACCACATTCTTCTCAACCGATGATCACTTGTTTATGACCGACAAAGGTTGGAAAACATGGGATATTGAGGCTGTTAAGAAGTCTTATGATGATGGATTCAAGATCGATTATGTGTTCTTGGAAAATGACAACAAGACATGCAGCATCGACCATAATGACAAACTGAAAGTTATTAAACCTGAAACTCTATCTTATGACTTCGTTCCTTATGAAGGTGAGATAGGTATGCATGGTTATACCTCAGAAGATTTGGTCTATGACTTGACTCTTGACGGTAATATGACCTATATCGTTGAAGGTTATGTCGTTCATAACTGTTGCGTAGCATATGTTGTGTTCATCAAAGCACCTGATGAAGAAGAAGGTATATTCGTAACAAGTATGGATGTATTCATACATTCCAAATCTACAACAAGAGGCCTATGGTTTGAAATCAGGGAAGTTGATAAGGGTGGAGGTATTACACCTACAACAATTCCAGGAAGTTCGGTACACTATGAGAATGCAGATATCGTCGTTTCACCAAACGGTAAAGATAGCCCAATGCATGTTGTGTTCCCAAGACCAGTATTCTTGTTCAAGGACACCAACTATGCATTTATCGTCCATTCCGATAGCCCAAGCCCGCTTGACGTTGATCCTGACACTTCAATCTGGATCTCTAGACTTGGTGAGACTGATATTAACACTGGTCAGAAGGTATCTGATAGGCAAGCTACAGGTACATTCTATCAGACACTCAATAACCGCTCATGGGATCTAATTGATGGTCTAGACTTGACCTGCAACATCTATAGAGCCGTGTTCCCGAAAGATACTACAGCCAACTTCATCATTGGTAATGAACCAGTCGAAAAGTTCTTCATGGCCAATGCTTCTACTTCACTGAGTGGTAAAGTTGGTAGCTGGTTTACAACAGGTGATACTCTGACTGTAACTGGTGCTAACGGAACTATCGCTCTAACAGATAGAGTTCAAGGCAATACCTCAGTAGCTAATGCTAACGGTAATGTCGTAAATGTTATTAGTGCGACACAGTTTGCTGTATCTAAAACAAGATATCAGATTGGTGAGAAAGTAAACATCTACTATTCATCAAATAGCACATACAAGTGTTCTGCTACTGTTACAGCCATCTCAAACAGTTCAGCTAAGTTGTCTTACTATAATGAATCGGCCTCTAGTATCTACGGTGAGTTTAAAAATTCTACTGGCGGATTCAAAGTAGGTTCTGTGATTAGTGATATGATAGAAGGTACTACATATAGTGCCCAAGTAACTACTATTGATGATTATGCATATGGCGCCTTCAGTTATGAGCCAACTGTTCTCGACTTTGTTAAGACAAATATAAAATATGAAATGAGAACATATGCTAACGGTTCAACCTCAGTAGGCAGCTATAATTATATCAGCCCTTCTGATACAACATATCTCTCTGATGAAAGGTCACTCTATAGCAGAACAAATGAATTGATCAATATTGGTGGTAACAAGTCAAACCAAATCAGAGTGACTCTTATCACAAACTCTGAATATGTTTCACCCGTATATGACCTAGATACTTCACATACAATTTTCTTAGATAGTCAGATTAACTCAGACTACTCAGGTGAAGATGGAAAATCTGGTGGTAATGCCATCAATAAATACATCTCACAGATTGTAACTCTTGCTGATGGTCAAGATGCGGAAGACCTGAAGGTCTATCTGACAGCATATAGACCACCAAATACAGATGTTAAGGTCTATGTCAAGTTGCTTCATGCAAGTGATACCGATCCTTTCGACCAGAAATACTGGATTGAAATGACCAAAAATGGTACTGGCGAGTCATTATATTCATCTATCTCCGATAGAAATAACTTCAGAGAGTTTGTATATAACTTACCAACCTCAGTAATGGTCGGACCTGATGGGCAATCTCAATATACTAGCAATGGTATAGCGTTTAACGGCTACAAACAGTTCGCTGTTAAAGTTGTATTGCTTGGCGACAACTCAGCCGTCTATCCAAGAGTTGCTGATTTGAGATGTATCGCGGTACAGATGTAAGGTGTGATTATGAGTATTAAGACTGATGTTCCTGGTGTCTATAAAGATGGTGAGGGAGTTCTTATAAATAAAGATAACGAAGCCCTTCGCGCTTATAGACACCAGAAAATGCAACGAAATAAGTATGTTGAGATTGAAGAAGAGGTGAAGGTCATCAAAAGTGACCTTCACGAGATAAAAGAACTTCTAAAAGGATTGATAAAGTAAATGGCAATCGCAAATGTAACGCTTAATGATACGTTCGATGAGTGGAGAACGAAAACTAACCAGCTTATCAATATCTATGATGAGACAAATCTTCTTGCGAGATCGTCATACAATGCTACCAATCTGTCTGTTGCAACAGCGGCTAATATTGCGGCTAACATTCTCGTAACAAACACTATCTATACAAATATTATCTATACTGCTACGAATACAGCACTACCAATCGTTCTAACATCTAATACACTACTGATTGCTACGATTGGTTCTTATGTCAATACAGCGGCTAACAACTTCCTATCTAACTCGAACCTAGGGCTTGCATGGCGTGGTGCCAATACCGCTCAGACAGTTGCTAATCTAGCATTTGATAAGGCCAACACCGCAGGTCTCATCGCTAACCTAGCCTATGACAAAGCTAACACAGGCGGAGGTGGTGGAGGTGGTGTTGGTGGTTACTTCGTAGGTAATGATGGTCGTGTTGGTGCGGCTAATACGGTCAATAACATCTTCACTATTACAACACCATATCTAAACACTAATGTATACTTCTCAACTGCTGAAAACTCATTCGCTGTTGGTCCTATCTATTTGAATGCGAATGCTTCAATCACAATCAATACTGGCGCCAGAGTCGTTATTATCTAAAGAGGTTATAGAAACAAATGTCAATTTTAAGAGTAGATAGTTTACAACTCAATGCCGCAGGCAATGCTGGTGTTTCTATATCAAATACTTGGAATGTATCGATTAGTGCAGGCGGTCTAGAAGGTCTAGTTGTTCAGACAACTGGTGATGTTGTTGTTAATAACCGACTGATCATCAAAGCATCAGGTCTTAACTATGCTGTCAACACAGCTATCGAAAGCGCATTCAGCACAGCAAACACAGCACTATCTGTAGCCAGCAACTCTGGTGCAACTATTGCTATTGCGGCTTTTAACCAAGCAAACGTAGCATCTGCATCAAACCCTGTGGCGAATGCTGCATATACTCAAGCCAATGCGGCTTATGCTCAGGCTAACCTTGGCGGTAACAAACTCGGTGTTTCAGGTTTCTTCAACTTCAATGATGTTGAGCTTGGTGAAAACGTAAACATTTGGTCTAAGAACTTCACAGTAAGCATTGTATCAGCCAACAATGGTTCAGGTAACATCACAGCAAACGCTCATACATTTGTTGTCAATGATGTGGTTCAGTTCACCTCAACAGGCGGTACACCAGCTAACGTTAATACGAATGCTAACTACTACATCGTAACATCTACCTCCAATGTCATTCAAGTGTCATCGACAAGAGCAGGTTCAACACTAAATCTACAGAACATTGGTTCAGGAACAATCGTAATCTACAAACCAGTCAATGCTTCTGCTGTAGGTCCAGTTTCACTCGCTAACGGATTTACTATCAATGTGGCCACTGGCTCCACACTAGCTGTATTGTAAGAGGATTAAATGAGTACCTTTAAAGTAGACGTATTACAAAGCAGAAGTGGTGGAGCTACCACATTTACTGGTCAATATACAGCAAAAGCATGGGTAAACCTTAATGCTTCATCAGGAACACCTACCGCTCGTTCTAGTGGAAATGTTACCAGTTTAACCGATAATGGTGTTGGAGATTTTACTACAAATTTCACAAACGCACTTTCAAGCGCAAATTATTCTGTGTCAGGATCTGCTAGTGTTTTTTCCGTTGGGGCTGGCGGGGCTACTGTTGTGGAAATATATGATGCGGCAGGAGGAGGGACTAACCCTACTACGACTACCCTTCGGATTTATGTTCATCGTAGCGGTGTAAGTGCTGTAGACCAAACATATGTTTGTGTTAACATTATAGAAAATTAAGGAACCGTTATGTCTACATTCAAAGCAGATTACATCATCGCAAGACAGGAAGAAATAGCTGGTAACACCAGCTCTATTCCAGTGAAAACCGTTGTCAATGGTACAGCAAAAGCATGGGTAAACTTTAACGGAACTGGTACGATTGCGATTAGATCGAGTTTCAATACTTCAAGTATTACAGATGGTGGTGTTGGTATATACACATCAAACTTCACAAACGCATTGAGTGATGCTAACTTTTGCCCAAGTGGTTCTGCCGGAGTGCCAGCAGGGTCAATAGGACAATTTCAGACTTACTGGGTAGCACCCACCGCATCGACTTGTAGTGCTTCTAGTCGCAACAATGCCGGTTCGTTTGCGGATTTTGATTATGTTGCCTTGTTGATTATGTATCGCTAATAAATATAAGAAAGATTCAGGAGTAAGTTAATGTCAATTACAATTAGTGGTTCATCAGGTATCGTAGGTGCAAACGGAAGTGCAATCGCACCAGCCTTAACTGGTGGTGATTTTGATAGTGGCATTTTCTTTCCAAATCCAAATACAGTGGCCTTTTCAGCAGGTGGTACTGAAGTGTTTCGGGCGAATACTGGCGGGCTTTTTTCATCAACGACTGGTCTAATAGTTGGTGCCTCAACCAGTGTTATAGCCGATTATTTTAACGGTACAGGCTCTCAGACAGCATTCACACTTTCTGGAAATCCAGCAACTAAAAACAACACAAGCGTGTATATTAGTGGCGTGTATCAGGCTAAGTCAACATACAGCCTAAGCACAACAACATTGACCTTCTCGACAGCACCTCCTTCTGGCACATCTAACATTGAGGTTGTGTGGAATCTACCGCTTTCTATTGGCACACCTAGCGATGGCACAATAACAGACGCAAAGATCAATTCTTCTAGTAAACTTTACAATCGAGTTAATGATATTATTAGCGTTAAAGATTACGGTGCTACGGGTGATGGAAGCACAGATGATTCTGTTGCTATTCAAAACGCTATTAACGCAGCCGCAAATAAATGCTTGCACTTTCCTGCTGGAATTTATTTTTGTGGAACAGCATCGTTTTCAATTACATCGCCAATTGAAATTAAAGGTGTTGGCGGTCCAGCTTCATGTAAATTAGTCAGAAGTTCAAATTCTTTTGGCAATTCATTATTTTATGCAACTAATGTTACTGGCGTTAACATCCGTGATATATGGTGTCATTATTCAAATGCTGCAACTGTTGTAAGCGCAGATCATGCAGCCATTCAAACATACACTTGTAACAATGTTCTTATTGAAAACGTATGGGTTACTGGCCTTTGGTATGTTGGCATTGAAATAAGCAATTGCACAAAATCTGTAGTCAATAAATGCTCAGTTCGCGGTGTCCATAATCGCGCAATATATTGCTACCAAGCCTGTAAAGACACTATTTTTTCCAATAACCATATAGATGGCGCAATTTATGGTGGTTCAACAAAGACAACAAGTTACGGAATAAATGTCAATCCAGCTTTAATAGGTACTATAAATAACATAGTAATATCAGATAATACAATTCGTAATACAGTTTCTCAAGGAATTTCTACTGCTGAACAAACTTATGGAATAACTATTGTTGGCAATTCAATATCTGATGTTGGCACTTCTCATGGTATTCTTGTGCAAAAAGCTAATGGTTTTTCTACTACTCAAGTAATAGTGGTTGGTAACAACGTAAGTGGATGTGGGCAATATGGAATTTATTTGACCGAAAGTTATTACGTTACTTGCACTGGAAACGTATCACAAGGAAACACATTAGCAGGAATAGCTGGTAATTTTATTCAAAATTCTGTAATAAGCGGGAATATATTAGATGGTAATGGTGGAGATGGAATTTATTTAGGTAATAATTCTAATCGCAACATAGTTACTAGCAATATGTGTGTTGTGAATGTAGGTTATGGGTTAAAAATAGATGGAGCTACTAGTTTTTACACTAGATATAATGATAACTATTTTTACACAAACACTGCTGGATCAGTTTCCGATACAGGAACAGGTTCTAGTGCCGGAACAAATCTAACAGTTTAAAAGGAATATGCTATGTTCGCTCTTGTAAAAGATCAAAAGATATTAGCGGTTGAGCATAGTGAACTTGCTCTTGCCCCTGAGATAGAACTTCATGGCGGAAAAATACTTCCTGTAATTCAATTTGTTCCACCGACTGATCATATTGCAGATGGTTCTGCTTGGTACGAATTATCAGGTGATACAGTCTATCAAAAAGCAAACTCAGTTTTTGCATTTTCCAATTATGCAGAAGCAAGAAAATTAGCATATCCCCCAATCACTGATTATATAGACGGCATTGTGAAAAATGATACGGCGCAAATAGCTGCGTATATATCTGCATGTTTAGAAGTGAAAGTTAAATATCCTAAATCTTAATTTTGCACTGGAGGCTAAGTAAATGGCACTGACACAAGTAACCAACTCAATGCTAGCCTTTGATGGTGGCCCTCTTGGTATGCGCAACCGCATCATCAATGGGAACATGGCAATTGATCAGCGCAATGCTGGGGCGCAGATTACAGCGGCTAATTTGACCAGCAGCACATATATGGTTGATCGCTGGCAGTATTTTTCGTCTCAAGCTGCAAAATTTACCGCGCAGCAAAACGCTGGAGCTGTAACAACGGCGGTAGGTTTTCCAAACTATCTTGGAATGACGGTTGCATCCGCAGTCACTGTTGGCGCAACTGATTATTTTTCCATTAGTCAACCAGTCGAAGGGTTTAACTTTGCAGATTTCGCATGGGGAACGGCAAGCGCAAAAACCGTAACTCTTTCATTTGTTGTTTATAGCTCTTTGACAGGAACTTTTGGCGGCACTTTAAAAAATTCTGCCGGAACAAGGTCTTATCCATTTACATATTCAATCCCGTCTGCAAACACTTGGACAACAATATCAGTAACAGTTGCAGGGGACACAAGCGGCACATGGGTAGGGGCAACCAATGGGATCGGATGTTATGTTCAATTTGGTCTTGGGGTTGGTTCAACTTACAGTGGCACGGCGGGTGCTTGGGCGGCAACAAACTATGTATCAGCCACTGGCGCAGTCTCCGTAGTCGGCACTGCAAGCGCAACATTCTACATCACAGGCGTTCAGCTTGAAGTTGGCTCTGTTGCTACCCCATTTGAACGCAGACAGTATGGTCATGAAATCACTTTGTGTCAAAGATATTATCAAAAAAGTTACAATATTGATGTGGCCCCAGGTACGGCAGGTGCTGCTGGAGCCATAGGTAGTATATTAAATTCAGGAGGAGCTGGATATACAACCGCTCATCTTAAAGTGCCTATGCGAACAACTCCAACAACAGTAACAATATATAATGGATCGTTTACAGGTTCAACCGGAACGTGGACGGACGGTGGAGCCGGAGCTCCCGCGACCAGCGCAAATCTTACTGGTGCAAGTAACATTGTATTTTATACAACTGGTGGTGCCGGATCATCAACAGTATTTGGCCATTTCACAGCAGCCGCGGAGCTTTAATTATGTATTCAAATGCAAAATATATTAAAACGATGGGTCAAAATGTAGTCATTGAAGTTCAGTTTAATAACGACATTATTTGCGTTCCTATATATGATGAAAATCCTGTTTATCAAGAGATTATGCAACTTGTTGAAGAAGGCAAACTTACAATCGCACCAGCCGATGAGGTATCTAACTAATGTCCACGATCAGAACACAATTTGTAGGTCCTCTAACAGGTAACACAACACCGATTGGTGCTGTTTCTCCGACATTGATGGATGCACAGGCATCTACTAGTGGAACAGCTATCAACTTTACAAGCGTCATTCCTACTTGGGCAAAACGAGTTACAATAGCGTTTAACGGTGTATCCACAAGTAGCACAAATAATCTTATTGTTCAATTAGGCGTAGCTGGCACCTATGTAATTACAGGTTATTCCGCACAAACCACTGGTATTGCAAGTTCAGTTGGGGCAACATCTTCTTCAACCGTTGGCTTTCCCATTTATCACAATGTCGCAACATACGCTTGGTCTGGCGTTATTACATTGCAAAATGTTTCTAGTAACATTTGGGTAGCATCAGGTATTCTTGGTAACGCGACTACCACTCCACTTTCTGCAATGACCTCTGGGGTTATATCATTAGCGGGTGCTTTGGATAGTGTCCGTGTAATTGCTAGCGCAACAGGATCGCCATCAGATACTTTTGATGCCGGCTCTATCTCTGTAATGTATGAATAAAAAGGGTATATATTATGAATCTACTAGATAGATTAATGTGGGCTTCTGAGAACCTAGAACCAGTTCAGACAAAGTATAGGATCGTCTATGAAGATCCATCTTTCCCTGATGAAGTCGCTAAGGTTGTTGTAGCATCTGGTGAATGGTTAGCATGTGCTTTGCATGGCGGACTACTCCCACCAGTCGAGTCATATCATAACATGACTCTTGAATTGGTCACAGATACAGGTGAGAAGATCGTCTGCAATTACTTAGAAGCACAGCAACATCGACTAGATCATAAGATTGTTGGTGAGAGAGTTCTTAATGACCCCTGCAATACAGATGAACCATTGGGACCTATGACTGAAGAAGAAGCGATTGAGTATCTTCTGATGAAAGATGTTCCAACCAGAGTATGGTCATCTGATTATAAATACAATAGAACGTTGTTTAAGATTTGCACAATAGAACAACTACCACAGACAAGAAATTATCGGAACGCTTGGAAGCTGGCGGCATAATGCATATAAGTTGGCTGCCAAAACTTATCATGGTGAATATGCAAGTTTTTAAAAGCATACAGATTAAGGATAAAAGAACATGACTACCTACATTCAGGTAAACGGGCAAACGGTAGACGCATCAGCGGTTACAGTCCCAGCAAATAGAAAATTCAGAGATGCTTGGACCTTGTCAGGTGATGTTATCTCTATTGATGTTGATAAAGCAAAAGACATTTGGAAAGACAAGATGAGAGCGGCTAGAGCCGAAAGACTCGTTGCTCTCGATGCACAGTTCTTCCTTGCTCTCGAAAATAGTGATGATGTAAAGAAGGCTGAGATTACAACTAAGAAACAACTTCTTAGAAACGTAACAGAATTGCCTGAGCTTCTTAATGCAACGACAGTGGAAGAAATCGAAGCCGTTTGGCCATCATACCTGAACGCATAAGGATCAGTCAATGTCAACCCTAAGCGTTAATAAGATTACCGATCTTACAGACTTCACATTCCCACCTACGACGACACTTAGTTTGGTCGGTTTTAATGCCAGTGGTACCATTAACACGGCTAATTTAAATATCACAAGTACCAGTGGTCGTATCACTGGTGACTTCGGTAATGCGACAAATGCTAACCGTGTTATATTCCAAAATAGCACGGTTAATGGTGGTTCGCGTGTCAGCGTTATGCCAAATGGCACAGCATCAAGCTCAGGTTTTGAGGCATACAGCGGGCCAAGCACCGATCCTAATAATGCTTCTATTGCCGTAATGGCGGCGCAAGGAACAACAGATGCTCGTTTTTCGTCAACTATTTCTGGCACAGGCACATATCTGCCTATGACCTTCTACACTGGCGGGTCAGAGCGTGTGCGTATTGACACCAGCGGCAACGTGGGAATTGGCACCCTCTCTCCAACCTATGCCTTAGATGTCTATAGATCAGCGGCCGCTGTTAAACGCATTTATTCTGACACATCGGCAACTTCAATTATTGCAAACTATTCCACCGATACCGTTGGTGGGATAGCGGCATTTTATAAATACCGGGGTACTAATGCAGCACCAACAACGGTTGTAAACGGAGATATTGCAAGTCGGGTTGTATCTTATGGATACGATGGAACATCGCTTGGGCAAGTTGCTGAAATTCGGTCAAACTTAGATGCTACGGTTGGCACTGGTAGCACTGCTGGACGGTTAACATTTTACACCACATCAAGTGGATCTAACACTGTTACTGAGCGTATGCGCATTGATTCCAGCGGTAATATGGGTATTGGAATGACTCCATCTCTTCCTCTAGATATTACGGCGACAACGGGAAATATACGTTTAACCTCTTCAACAGGCACAAATTACGCTCAATTACAAACCATCAACGGAAGTGGTACGGCTCGTTTTGGCGTAGAGGGTTCTGGTGGAGGTAGTATTACTGCAAATTCTACTGCGTATTCCGCTGTAGTAAACCAAGCAGGCGCATATAGTTTGCACTTTGGTACAAATAATACTGTTCGTGCAACCATCGACTCCAGCGGTAATATGGGTATTGGAACAAATTCGTTAGGTGCAGGATACAGAGTTTCGATTGTTGGTTCTGCCGCATCATCTGTACCGCTTTATCTGCATTCTGATGCAACTAATGGATATGTGTATTCTCCAAATCCTCTAGTTATTGGATCTACTGGTGCATATACACTTAGTTTAGTAACTAATAATACCACAAAATTCTTAATTGGTTCCGCAGGCCAGCTAGGTATTGGTGGCGCAACATATGGTACATCAGGTCAGGTTCTAACCTCTGGTGGTGCAAGTGCCGCTCCTACATGGTCAACCGTTTCTGCCGGATCAAGTGCAAAAGCATGGGCGCGTTGGGATGGTGCAAGTGGAACCAGAACATCATCTTATAACGTAAGTTCGATCACACGAAGTAGTGCCGGTCAGTATATTGTAAACTTCACCACGGCGATGGCAGATGCTAACTATGCTCCAATTATGTCATGTGCGGGCGATTCCACTGTGTATAATGGGTATGGAGTTTTTCCAGGTATGACTTCTGCTCCAACCACTACTAGCTTTGCTATGTGGACTAAATCTTATAATGGGACGGCTACTGATCCCGCCAGTGTTCAAATTGCAGTATTTGGGAATTAAAACATGACACAAGTTATTATATACACCAATGAAAATGGCAATGTCTCGGTTTGCTATCCGACCGGCGAGTTACCGATTGAAGATGTATTGACAAAAGATTGCCCAGAAGACGCGATCATTATCGATGCCGACACTTTGCCACAGAGCGATAATGATTTCTTCGATGCTTGGCGACTAATCAATGGTGTAGTTGTTGTTGATCTTGAGGCGGCAAAAAATATACTGTTTGATAAGTTGAATGCACTTGCAAAAATGACGGTTGATCAACGCAACATGAATAAGGCCATCGGTATAGAAAACGTAGTGTCCGATGCTGACTTTATCGCCAGCCTGACCGCTAAACGCGCCGCTATTGCGGATGCTACATCGACTGCCGAACTTCGCACTATACTATAAATATATAAAAATCAGGTAATCTAATGGCATCATATGTAGAACTTTATGTAGATCAAGGCACAAACTTCAAGAACGTCATCTATATTACAGATGACTTGACGAACGCCTATGTCAATATCTCTGGTTATGTCATAAAGAGTCAAATTCGCCGTTCATATTACTCAGCAAATACTTCAGCCAATATTAATTGCCAGATTACCGATGCCGCTAACGGAGAGATCACTCTAACACTAGCACCAGGCGTCACATCAAACATCAGAGCTGGTCGATATCTATTCGACGTTACTGCAACAGATTCAAATCAATTTTCTTCTAGGATACTTGAAGGTCTCATAACACTTACGCCAAGGGTTACAGTATAAATGAGAATAGTCTTAGGTTCTGAAGCAAATAGACTACAGATTAGAACTGTTACAACCAGACCTGAAACTCCGGTTACATATCTCTATGGTCTGTATGATGTTGACTTTGATAGATTTGCATTATCTAACGGGCAAATACTCATATATAATACAGAGAGTGAAAAGTGGAATGCGGTTGACAGATTTGTGGCAGCCAGTTTACCACCAGATGAACCGCACTATGGTGATATATGGTATTATACCGTAGAAAACAAACTGCTCATGTGGGTTACAGATGGTGTTGGTGAGTTCTGGTTTGACTTTTTACCTCCCATAGAATAAGAGTGCGTATTAAATGGCTTTTCCTTCCCCCGCGACAAACGGTCAAAGATATGATGACGGTAAATATATTTACCAATACAATTCTACGCTCAAAAGTTGGTCAAAAGTAACCGCTTCAAATCCTACACCTCTAGGAAACACAACAAACGTTGTCTTTGCGTCTACGAATGCTGTTTTTGCGGCAGCCAATACAACAGCTAACACTCTAAACACAACTTCTAATACTGTAAACTCAGTATATCGTACCGCTAACAATACGGCTAACACTCTCAATACAGCCTTCAATGCGGTCAATTCTTCTTTCAGTGCCGCCAACAGTGCGGCTAACACCGCTAACGCCGCCTACAATACAACAAATTCAGTATACACACTAGCAAATACGGTGAATGCGGCGGCTATCAATGCTTCTAGAACCGCAAACCTTTCTTATGGTGCGGCTAATGCCGCTACAACTCTAGCCACAAACGCTGCTAACGCCGCATCAGCCGCATATACCACATCAAACCTATCCTATGCAGCCGCCAATACAGCGGCTGCTCTAGGTCGTGATGCGGCCAATGTTGCGGCGGCAGCTTTTACCAGCACAAATCTTGCAATTTCATCCGCCAGTTCAGCCGGCAATACCGCGGTCTCAGCCTTTGCGGCAACCAATGCATCTTTTAGCACAGCGAATACCGCTAGTGCTACGGCCGCAGCCGCTTTTGGTGTTACAAACGCATCATACACAGCAGCCAATACAGCGGCCGCTGTTGGTCGTGATGCGGCTAATGTGGCCTCAGCGGCATATACTACAACAAATCTATCATATGCGGCCGCCAATACAGCGGCAGCCGTTGGTCGTGATGCCGCAAATACGGCTGGTCTAGCCTATGGTGGTGCTAACTCTGCTTATAGTGCCGCCAATACATCTGCAAACATAGCCGTTGCATCATATAATACTTCAAACTTAGCATTCAATAAAGCTAATGCGGCTAATGTTCTAGCTAATGCTGCATATGCGGCCGCTAATACTAAACTATCACTGACAGGCGGCACGGTTACAGGTGATGTTAATATCATCGGCAGTTTATTTCTTTATGGCAATACATTTGTGGCCGATGTTACAACACTTCGTGTCGATGATCCTCTCATCTATCTTGCAGGTAATAATTACTCAGCCGATATTGTTGATATCGGTTTTATCGCAAACTATGTCAATGCGAATAGCGTAAACGTCCATACAGGTCTTGTCAGATATCATACCAACAAAGAATATTATCTATTTCAAGAATATCCTACTGAACCATTAAACAATCAGGTTGATGTTACAGCCAACGGCTTTACACTAGCCGTTCTTAATGCTGATATTATCACTAGCAACTTGACACTTGCGGGGTATAACGCCGCCGCAAAGATTGCATCTATTGAGCAATCAGCAGGTTCGGGTACCGCCTCTATCATCTTTAGCAATATTACACCTAGCGTACCTGATTCTCAGCAGCCTTGGTTCAATCCGGTAGCGAATGTATTATACGTTTACAATAGTTCTAATAACATAAACACATATGTTGCTGTCTCTGGTGCTACAGGTGCCACAGGACCTGGAGGTGGTGCAACTGGCGCCACTGGTATCGCAGGACCTTCTGGTGCTACTGGACCTGACGGTAAAGGTGGTGTTCCATCATATAGACAAGTTTTCACTGGTGCAGGTACCGATACATATGGTCCTTTGATCAGAACTGCCAACTCACCTAATAATATCATCGTATCGGTTAGTGGTTCTGTAAAATTACCATTTAATGATTATAACTTAGCGACTGTAGCAAATAATCAATACATTCTCTTCAGCGGTCCTGTAGCAAGTGGCCAGATTCAGGTTATGTATTTTGATGGTGCCGCAGCCGGTCCTGCAGGTTCAACTGGGCCAATCGGTCCAACAGGGCTAAGAGGCCTGCAAGGCATACAAGGTATTACAGGATCTCAAGGTCCTTCTGGGCCATCTGGTGCAACTGGTCCCGCAGGCGGCCCATCAGGAGCAACTGGTTCTACAGGACCAGCAGGAACTCCGGGTGCAACCGGTCCTGCTGGCGGACCTACTGGTTCTACAGGCGCAACAGGCTTACTTGGCTCTACTGGTTCAACAGGACCTCAAGGCACAACAGGCATCATGGGTGCAACCGGTCCCGCAGGCGGACCAACAGGAGCAACCGGCGTAACAGGACCAGCAGGTCCATCAGGAGCAACTGGTCCCGCTGGTGGTCCCACTGGTGCAACAGGAGCATCCGGTGCTACGGGTTCTCTCGGTCCATCTGGACCGCTAGGTCTTAGCGGCGGAACAGGACCTCAAGGTCCTTCTGGACCTACCGGTGCCACTGGTGCGACCGGAATACAAGGCACAACAGGTGCTACTGGCGCCACAGGTGCTAACGGCGCCACAGGTGCTACCGGTGCAACCGGTGCAACTGGTCTACAAGGTACCACCGGTGCAACTGGTGCCAATTCTATAGTTCCAGGTCCTACTGGTGCAACAGGCATTCAAGGCACAACAGGACCGCAAGGTGTAATAGGTGCCAGTGGTGCAACTGGCCCCGCTGGCGGTCCTACTGGCGCAACAGGTATAACTGGTTCTACAGGTATTCAAGGTGCGACCGGCGCAACCGGTCTACAAGGAACAACAGGTGCTACTGGTGCAGCCTCAACGATTGCTGGTCCAACAGGTATAACAGGGCCCACAGGTATAACCGGCTTAACAGGCCCAACAGGCCCAACTGGCGCAACAGGTGCTGCCGGTCAATCGATTCAAATTACAGGTGTTGTTGCTAATCAGGCCTCGCTTCCATCAGCCGCTGGTGTTCCTAACTTTGCTGGTTATCTAACGGCAGATACAGGCAATCTATATGTTTCAAATGGTACAACATCAGGCGGTAGTGTTGGTAATGGCTGGACTAATCTTGGTGTAGTTCGTGGTCCAACTGGACCAACAGGTATTCAAGGTACAACGGGCCCTCAGGGAACAACAGGTGCTACAGGTGCCGGCGGTGTTCCAATCGGTAGAAACTCATGGGGCTATCCAGACGTTGATGGTACGGTGAATCAGTTCATATTGACACCACCAGCAGGCATTGTAAGCCCAACTGATGTTTCAGTTATTGTATATGTAAACGGTCTAGTTATACCTCCAACAGGCATCTTGGTCGATTCAGTAAACTATAGCAACTCATACTCAATTATTGCCGGATATCTTGTATTCACATATCCACCTTCAGCAGGTTCATATGTTGAACTTGTCTGGTTCAGTGGAGGTCCTGCTGGTGCGACTGGTGCTGTAGGACCAACAGGCATACAAGGAACAACTGGACCTCAAGGTGTCCAAGGTGCTACAGGTTCTCTTGGTGCATCTGGTGCAACAGGACCACAAGGAACAACTGGACCTCAAGGTTCTACAGGACCTCAAGGTGCAACTGGTATAGGCGCAACTGGCGCAACCGGTCCTCTAGGTCCTACAGGTGCTACAGGACCTCTTGCTTGGTCATACGCATATGTCACATTCAGACAAACAGGTACAATTACTACAACTCCAATTCCTGCGGTAGTAAGATGGTATCCTATTCAAAATGTATGGATCGATATGGTCGACGCCTATTCATCAACACCAGCCGGCGGCAATACAGGTCTCTCATTTAAGCTATATAAATATACAGCATCAAGTAATGCATATGCAGATTTACCAACAGGCACAGGTAGTAATTTGATCACCATTTCAACTGGTTCGAACAGATCAACGCCAATTACTCTTAGCGGTAATGGAATCTATACAACAGCTAACGACTACTTACAGTTCTCGATTGAATCTGGTACAGGATCAGATGTTGGGCTAAGAGTCAGATATCATATAACAGGATAATCGGAGTTAATTTAAATGGCTAGTAGAACGAATGTAAGCACAAATCTAGATTATGTATCATGGAGCGCCGGCGATAGTGGTATTGCCATTTTTGCTCAGGTTCATGCATCATTGCTCGCCCATGGTTGGACACAATCTTCATCAACTAACGGCACTGCCGGAAATACTTTTGATCCAACATATGCATCACCAAGCGCAATCGACTATAGACGAGTGTATCAGGCAGCATTGACTACTACAAATGCTACCACTAATCCAGCAGGTCCTTTCTACGGATCTGGTCTTACAACTAAGTATGTTATGGTCAGAATATTCAAAACTACTCCTGATGCTACCGCAGTTTATGCATGGCAGTCACAGACCAATGTGTGGTATATTCAAATAATCCCATTCATCTCTTGGAATAGTGGAACAGATGTTGGCACCACTCAGACTGGTGCAATTCTTACTTCTACAAATGGTTTGAATGGTATTTATGATCAATCTAATCCTAATAATGTTAATGGCCCAAGCGGCGGCGGTGGAATATTTGCACAATATCCAAACACTTGGATCAGCACTACCGTTAGTGGTTTCTTGTACATAGCAGTTTCTGCTAAGTGGATTTGCATGTGGCCCTACTTTTTGAATAGCACAGTATTCAATGGACCAAGAAATGGTGTTCTTTTGTATGGTGAAATTGCAGAAGATTTTGCTTCTTACACAGGTGTAGCTCCGGTATTTGTAACCACTATGCAAAGATTGGCTTCATGTTGTGGTGGCCCTAATGACCCAACATCATATGTGAATGGTAGCCAAAGTTATGCAGCTATGCCAATGGGCCCTCAGTTTTTGATGCCAGCTACTCCAGCCTCTACAACCGGATATACCGGAATATCTAATACTATCAGAAGTGGTTATCAGGCCATGGGGACCACAAAGGTTATGCTAGGGCATTATGGATGGTATGGATGGGAAGGTGCAAACTGGAATCTTGACGCCAGTGGTAGCTATATCTATCAATCTTATTATAATAGTCCGCAATATTTTGGTGCATGCCCAGTACCTATGATTACTGCTATCTATAATAATTCATATGGTTCAGGTAAGCACGGAATATCACAACAAAATGATCCTGTAGCCGGTGTATACAACCGACAAACTTATCGTCCTTCTAGAGCAGAAGCTCTAGGGCAAAAAGCACTAAACACTACCAACCTTAAAGGTATCGAATTGATATTTGGTGGAGGTGGTTTTGGTAGTAACTACACAGGTTATGCAGCTAACCCGTATCCTATGTATTGGGTACTTGGTAGAGCATTTGGTCTTAAATGGGTTGGTCAAGTAACAGGAGCTACAACCCTTGACACCGTTTCAATGACAGTTGATGCTAATGGTTTCTATGTTAGAACTGGAGGAACTGCTACGGATCATATTCTTATAGGATTTGCACCAATTGGTGGTCTTGTATGTGAAGCTCCGGCCACTTCTGCTGATCTATTCTTTGCGCTTCCTAAGTAATAGAAAAGAAAAACTCATATGGCTGAGGCGAATAATACAATAGGTTCTGGTCGAGGAGATAGTGAATCTGGATTTACTATTTCTTCCACCAACTTCTCTTCTTCATTAGGAGCGAGTAGCACGGCTGTCGCCAATAATGAATTTATCGTTCTGGTACTAACTACTCCTCCATCTACTAGAGGAGATAGTGAATCTGGATTTATTATCTCCAATACCAACTTCTCATCTTCATTTGGTGCAAGTAGCACGGCTGTCACCAATAATGAATTTGTTATTTTCTTTTCAGGAAATGCTCCTATCGCTCGTGGTGATATAGTCGCAGTTGACTACGGCGGTCTTAAAGCAACTCAAACAACATCTTACCAATTAGTTGAAGGATAAACAATGTCTACAAATTATGATGATCTAGCTCTGTTTCACGATCCACTTGATATGTGGTATTTTACTGGTGTGACCAATATGGAAGCCGCATTACAATACATGTATTCCCATGCACAGGGAAGCTTTACTCATTCTGCTATCTTTACGCCTAATGAAGATGGTGTAGGAGCAAGAGCGGATGAACAAACTGTATGGTTTATGTTTGTTGATCACGATCTTCCTACTGAATACTTCACAAAATATGAATTGACAGCGGATGGTCTGGCCACAAGAGATGCGATGAGAGCCGAAAAAGCAGCCGCTATTCAAGCTTCGATTGATGCGTTGCAGAACTTGCCGCCGATTGCAAATACTAGTAACTGACATTCTGCTAACTGAAAGAATTATATTATGAGATTTCATGTCTTGGGGTTACCTCACACGGTAACAAATAAAGAATATTCTGCATGTGCCTATACTCAGAAGATTGTCAAGTTTGGTAAGATGATGAAAGCCCGTGGGCATACAATCATCCACTACGGTCATGAAGATAGTGTGTTAGATTGTGATGAGCATGTTACAGTTCTTACGAACAATGACCTAGAAATCTCATATGGTAATCATGATTGGAGAAAGAACTTCTTCAAGTTTGCCATGGAAGATCATGCGTATCAGACGTTCTTTAAGAATGCAATCGTAGAAGTTGGCACCAGAAAACAACCAAATGATTTTATCTTGCCATTCTGGGGTCAAGGTGTAAGACCTGTTACTGATGCTCATCTCGATCTTATCTGTGTAGAACCTGGAATTGGTTATGCAGATGGTCATTGGGCAAGATTTAGAATCTATGAGTCATATACCATGCACGCCGCTGTTAACGGTCTTGACAAAGTTAGATCATGCACACAAGACTGGTATCACTCAGTAATACCGAACTACTTTGATCTAGATGACTTCGAGTATAGCGAACAGAAGGATGATTACTTCCTGTATCTTGGCCGAGTCTATGAAGGCAAGGGTGTTCATGTCGCAGTCGAGATGACCAAGAAACTAGGCAAAAAATTGATCATTGCAGGTCAAGGTAGTCTTGCTGATATGGGTTATACAGAACCACCTGAGCATGTAACTGAAGTTGGTTATGCAGATTTTGAACTTCGCAAGAAGCTAATGTCAAGAGCGCAAGCACTGTTTATCGGTAGCACATATGGCGAACCATTTGGTGGTGTTCAGATCGAAGCAATGCTCTCTGGAACACCTGTCATTTCTACTGATTGGGGTGCATTCTCTGAGTTCAATGTCAACGGTTATACAGGCTATCGTTGCAGAACATTTGATGATTTCTTAGAGGCTGGTCGTAACATTCACCTGATCTCACCTAAGAATTGTAGAACATGGGGTGAAAACTTTTCACTTGAAAAAGTTGGTTCTATGTATGAGAAATACTTTCAAGATGTTCTGAATGTCTATACAGGTAATGGTTGGTATGAAGAAGGTAACGGCAATATAGATTGGCTGACCAAGAAGTTGCCAAACCATGAAGTTACCGATAAGTTTGATTATGAACTTATTGAACGAGAAGAGAAACCTTTCTTCAATAGACTAGCTTCTTGGGTAGCCGGAGAAATCAGACCTACTCAGGCGATAGATTTAGGTTGTGGACCTGGAATGTTTGTTCACTCTCTTAGAGATAATGATATCAGCGCATATGGTATTGATACAGATAATATTGTTTCAGGTAGATTGCACTTACAGCAAAAAAGTTTGTTTGAGAGAAACCTTGGTCGATATGATCTCGTCTCATGTATCGAGGTTGCTGAACATATTGAAACTGATATGAATAATCAGATAGTAGATGCGGTCTATGACTATATCGAAAACCAAGGTAAACTGATTTGGTCGGCTGCAAGACCAGGTCAAGGCGGTGTCAATCATATCAACTGCCAGACAAAAGAATATTGGTCTGACAAGTTTATCGAGCGTGGCCTAACCAGAAACTATGAACTTGAGCAAGAACTAGAAAGTTACCTTAAAGAAGGTGTCTATATGGGATGGTTCATGAACAACTTTATGATTTTTGATAGGCAATAAGTTGTATAAATATGAAAAGAAGAGTTTTAAGGATTTGTAACAAATGTCAATTCTACAAGTAGCAAACGTTCATTTCGAATCAACTGGCTCAAACAGGATCGATTATGTTGCGGGCAATAGTCTGCTTCGAATCGTTGCTACTGGCGGTGTTTCTATTCCTGCTGGTACCACAGCGCAGAGACCTACAGCTAATGTCACCGGTACATTTCGCTATAACACAGATATTGCAGACTTCGAAATCTATACTGATACTGTGACAGACTGGAAGAAAATCTCAGGTGCTCGTGGTGGTTCAACCGATAAAATCTTCTGGGAAAACGGAACCAATGTGACTGCTAACTATGCTATTTCAACTGGTTATAATGCTGGTACATTCGGTCCTATCACAATCAACAACAATGTCGCAGTAACGATTCCAGATGGTTCGTCATGGACAGTAGCATAAATAATTTTAAGAATAGAGAGAGAAATTAATGGCTGCTTCAATCAAACTCATTTCACCTGCTGGAGGTTCGGTCACTCTCTCTGTGCCTATGACCGTAGATAACATATCATATGATATTGGCGGTGGTGTTTCTGCTAATGGAATGAATATCACTGGCAGTGCAAGCATCACTGGTAGTGCAAACATCTCAGGTAATTTGAATGTCAGCAGTAATCTTGTTGTTATAGGATCAGCTAATGTTGCCAATCTATCAGTAATAGGTACCTCTAATGTTGGTAATCTTGTTGTTAGAAGCACCGCCAACATCACAACTGCTAATATTGTTACAGCTAATATTACAGCCGCAACTATTACGGTAGCCAATGTTACTGCCGCAACTATTACTATGGCCAATGTTACTGCGGCTAGTATAGCCAACGTAAGTATTCCTAATGGTGGTTTAACTGTCGGCGGTACAAACATTACCGGTTCTGCTGGTAGCGGTTTTACTAATATGGCGGTCGCAACAACCACTGCGGCTTCAAACTCCACAGGCAGTTCGCTCGTTTGGAACAGCACAGGCTCACTGACATGGACTGTGCCAACTGGTATTACTACAGCTAAAGTCACTGTTATCGGCGGTGGCGGTGGTGGCGGTGGTTCTGGTGGTGTCGCAGGAGGCGGCGGTGGGTCCGGCGGGTCCTCTATTAGAGTTATTACGGGTCTTACCCCCGGTGGAACTGTCGCTGTAACTGTAGGTGCCGGCGGAACCGGCGGCGCGGCCGCCAGTGGGACGGGAGGAACTGGCGGTTCTTCTTCCTTCGGTGCTTATGCTACCGCAACAGGTGGCGCCGGTGGCGTGTATGCTGCCGCCGGCGGTGCTGGAGGAACTGGGGCCAGTGGAAATTTAAATGTTTCTGGTGGACCTGGAGGCCCTATTGTATATCTTGGTACCGCACCTGCGGTTTATATTGGTGGTTCCGGCGGGAATACAATTCTTGGCGGCGGGGGTAGAGGCGGCGCCGCGTCTGACGCAACCTATCAGGTCGGCTTGGTGGGCGCATCAAACACCGGTGGAGGTGGAGGTGGAGCAGGATTTAATACTACTTTATCCGGAACTGTCGTTGGTTATGCCGGCGGAACGGGCGTTGTAATTATTGAATGGTAAAGTAAAATGAAAAAAGCATTAATTTCTCCAAATGAACAAGTCTATTCTTATGATAATACGTTGCTCGGCGAGCGTGTTGCAGAAGTAAGAGATACATCTTTTGAAGTTGCAGGTCCATTGTTCTGGGTCGATTGCACTGATGATGTATTAGCAGATCAATACTATTGGTCGGGTTCAGAATGTATATCGATTCCTGTACCACCATCAGCTAACACAGCCAATGTTTGATAACTCAGTAAATATCGTAAAAGGATAAGAGATGACTGGTACGTTAAAGACCGCATATATTCAAAACCCATCCGCGTCTGATAGAAACATCAGTCTCTTTGCGAATAACAACGCATCCTTTGCGAACAATATCACTGTGGCTAATAACGTAACAGTCAGCGGCAATATCACTGTCAGTAACATCTCTTTTACAGGCACAATCACAGGTAACATCACCGGTGCATTATCTAACGCACTATCAGGAACAACTACTGCAAATAACTTGGTTGTTTCTGGCGCCGCATATCAGGCGATTGACAGTCTCACAGACAACACCACAATTCAGATTGATATGAGTCTAGGTAACAACTTCAACGTTACACTAGGTGGTAACCGCACACTAGGTACTCCAACAAATCTAAATCCAGGTCAGTCTGGTATTATCTACGTCTCACAAGATGCTACAGGTTCTAGAACCCTAGCCTATGCATCATGCTGGAGATTCCCATTAGCCACCGCACCAACGCTTTCAACTACCGCCAATACAGTCGATGCTCTAGCATACTCAGTCAGAACAACATCCAATATTACGGTTCAATTCATTCAGAATATAGGTTGATTTATGACTCTTCCTGTTGAAATTAACCCATTATTAGCATCATCTAGCAGTTACACGATTGCTCGTAGCGTTCGTCTACGTTCATCCAATAGCGCAAATCTGACGAGAACTCCAATCACAACAAGCGGTACAGCAAATTGGACATTTAGTTGTTGGGTTAAACGCGGAACTCTAGGTGTTTTACAGTATATATTTTCTGCCGGAGTATCATCAGTTAATCAAGCATCGTTGTTCTTTGATAGTTCTGATAGATTAAATCTATATGCAATGGATACAAGCATACTTCGCACCAATCTTGTCACAACTCAAGTATTTCGTGACCCGTCTGCATGGTATCATATTGTTGCTGTCTATGATGAGACCAACGCAACAAGTTCTGAAAGAGCGAGATTATATGTAAACGGTCAAAGGATAACAGCACTTTCTACAGCAACATATTCGGCCGGCGGCGCCGGCACTTATATAAATTCAGCTAATATACATATGATAGGTAGATATATAGTCACCGCAACAAATTATTTTGATGGTTATCTAGCTGAAATCAATTCTATTAGTGGTACAGCACTAACACCATCTAGCTTTGGCTACACAGACACCAATGGTATCTGGCAATCTAAATCCTATACAGGCATATATGGAACGAATGGGTTTTACCTGAATTTCTCAGATAACTCGGCGGCAACAGAGGCCGCTCTCGGTAAAGACAGTTCAGGTAATAGTAACAACTGGACACTGGCAAACATCTCAGTGACAGCCGGTATTACATATGATAGTATGCTCGATAGCCCAACTGTAAACTATGCAACATGGAATCCAATTAATCATGATGCTGGAACAGGAACACCAGTAGTAGCCAGAAGCTTGACTGATGGAAATTTAGGTCTTGCATATGATGCTACCAGCTGGTCTGGATATCGATCAACCTTTGGTATGAGAAGCGGTAAATGGTATATGGAAGTTAACTGCTCGGCAGGCGGAGGAGGTTTCAATACAGCTTTACAAATTATAGATGCCTCACAGGCTACAGGATCCGCTCTCATTGTTGGAATTTCTCCAACTGCTGGTTCAAATATATTAGCTATCGCCTTAGATGTTGATAATTCAACCTTTAGCACATATAGGAATAATACACTCATATCAAGTGGCACTATCGTACCCTCTTCGTCATATCCAGAATATATGTTTAGATTGACTAATGGTAATGGTGTGAATACTTTCGCAAACTTTGGCCAGCGGCCGTTTACATATACACCACCAGCAGGATATAATGCGGTGAACAGTAGTAATCTATCTACACCAACCATTAACAATGGTGCAAGTCATATGGCGGCAAGCACATATACGGGAAATGGCACAACTCAGTCTATTGTAAACAACGGCAACAATGCAAGCTCGACCTCGATTAGACCTGACTTCGTTTGGATTAAAAATAGATCATCAGCTTTACACCATTATCTTAATGACTCTGTGCGTGGTGTGTATAAAACATTGTATTCGAGCTTAACATCTGCTGAATATGATGGAACATCATTTAATGATGGTGTTAGTGCATTTAACAACAATGGATTTACATTATTAAATGGTACAAATGTTGCTAATTATAACGCATCAGCAAACAACTATGTCGGTTGGCAATGGGTAGCAGGTCAAGGTGTAACATCGAACAATACATCAGGTACAGTTACCAGTACCGTCAGCGTAAACCAGTCTGCTGGGTTTAGTATTGCTACTTTCACTTCTGCAACTGGTGGCGCCAGTTCACCTAGTTCGTTTGGTCACGGATTAGGAGTCGCACCGGCTCTCGTTATTGTAAGAAGCAGAACTAATATTATGGACTGGTATGTTTATCATCAATCACTAGGTAATACAAAAGTTTCTTACCTGAATCAAACAGCGGCGCCCGCAACAAGCTCAACATCTTGGAACAATACTAGCCCAACATCAAGCATTGTAACTTTAGGTACTACTTTTTATGATATAGGAACAGTGGTTGCGTATTGTTGGTCAGAAGTGGCCGGATATTCTAAGTTTGGTAGTTATACAGGCAACGGCGCCGCTGATGGTACTTTCGTCTATTGTGGGTTCAGACCGAGGTTTATCATGTTTAAGATTACAAGTGCCGTTGGTAACTGGTTTATACGAGACACATCTAGAGATACTTATAACGCCGCTACTCAATCATTATATCCAAGTTTGACTGATACAGAATTTACCGGCGGCGCTCTTGATATTTTGTCAAATGGATTTAAACCAAGGGCATCTACCAGTGGACTCAATGGTTCCGGTGAAACAATCATATATGCAGCATTTGCTGAAAACCCATTCAAAATTTCAAGGGCAAGATAACAATGTTTTTACTCAACGGAACACCTTTAGCTTTGGACACACCTTTCACAGCTAATGATATTCAATATCCAGCCAACTGGCTAAGACTCGCATCACCAGAAGAACGAGCCGTAATCGGTATCACCGAAGCACCTGAACCAGAATACTATGATGGTATGTTCTATTGGGGTGTAAACAATCCAAAAGATTTGACTCAACTGAAAACTCAATGGATCAGTCAGACAAACGCCTCAGCAAATGCTCGACTCTCAACGTCTGATTGGATGGTCGTTCGCAAAGCTGAAACTGGCACAAATATGCCTGTCGGTTGGTCAACATATCGTGCGGCTGTTAGAACTTATGCAAGCACCACAACAACTGCCATCTCAAACTGTGCCGATGTTGAAGCTCTTATCGCTATTATAAATAGTATAGCATGGCCTGAAACACCAGAGGGATAAACTAAATGGCATTACCGGCTTCCAGAGAACAGATGAAAGATTGGTGCCTCAGAGACCTTGGTTTCCCTGTTATTGATATTAACGTAGATGATGATCAGGTAGATGACCGCATCGATGAAGCATTCTCATATTTCCAACAATTCCATTTCGATGGTGTTGAACGCTGGTACTTGAAATATCAGATCACATCTACAGATATAGCTAATCAATACATCCCTATTCCAAACAGCATCATAGGTGTTAATCGCATCTTCCCTATCGGATCTACTAACGCATCGGTCAATATGTTTGACTTACGTTATCAGTTGCGACTACATGAACTCTATGACTTCACCTCTACCTCATATGTCAATTATGTCTTGACACAACAGCATATTCGCACACTTGACATGCTTTTCTCAGGTGAAACACCAATTCGTTTCAATCGCCATACAGGTAAACTTTACATCGATCAAAACTGGATCTCAGGTGTTCAGGTCGGTGAATGGATTATCATTGAAGGTTATATCATTATTGATCCAAATACTTATACAAAGGTATATGGTGATCGTATGCTTCTGAAGTATGCTACCTCATTGATCAAGAAACAATGGGGTAACAACATGAAGAAGTTCGGTGGTATGCAACTTCCGGGTGGTATCACCATGAACGGCCAGACCATCTTTGATGAAGCGGTACAAGAGATTAAAGACATTGAAGCATTGATCAGAGATACTTTCGAAGAACCTCCCCAGTTTTTGGTAGGCTAATCATGGCAGTCTCACATTATTTTAATAACTACGCCGCAAATCAGACGCCTCAGCAAAACCTGATGCAGGATGTTATTACTGAATCCATCAAGATTATGGGTCATAACATCTACTATCTTCCTAGAGAATCTTGGACGGGTGATGACACAATCTTTGGTGAGAACACAGGTTCAGCCTTCAATCGCGCATATTCAATGGAAATGTATCTAGCCAACGTAACTGGTTACGAAGGTGATGGTGACTTTTTCTCAAAGTTTGGTCTAGAAATCCGCGATACATCTAACTTCATTGTTGCGAGACCAACCTTTCAAAAGTATATGCCTACAAACATAGCAATCAGACCTAGAGAAGGTGATCTTCTTTTCGTTCCCGCTCTTCAAAAGATATGGGAAATCAAGTTCGTTGAAGAAGAATTGATGTTTTTCTCGCTTGGTCAGAGACAACCATATATCTATGAAATGCGTTGTGAATTGTTCCGTTATAGCAATGAGAACATCGATACTGGTGTGGCTGAAGTTGATCATGTTGAGCATACACTAGCCTATACCATTCAGTTGAATATGAACCAAGGCACAAGTAACTATTATGCAAACGAACTGGTTTATCAGGGTGCAAACTTAGCATATTCTACAGCTAAGGCTGAAGTAAAAGAATGGGATCCGCAGACAAAAATTCTATTGCTAATGAATATCAAAGGTGATTTCGCCGCGAATACCAAATTGATTGGTGAAACGTCTAACACTAGATATAATGTAGCAGGTGTTGATACAATCGGCGACTATCTCGATTACGATATATATGATAATAGAGAGTTGCAGAATGAAGCTAACACATTCTTAGACCTCACAGAATCTAATCCGTTTGGGCAACCGTAATGTTAAGTAACAGATATTTTTATTTTCAGTTGACGAGAAAGTATGTTATCCTATTCGGTAACATGTTCAATAATATCACGCTCAAACGTATAAACAGAGCAACAAATGTTGAAGTTGAACGCATCAAGATTCCTATCATCTATGCACCTAAAGAAAAGTATATTGCTCGCCTTAGGTCAGATCCAGATTTGAATCGTGAGATTCAGGTGGCTCTGCCTCGTATGTCGTTTGAACTTCAATCGTTCACATATGACCCTACAAGAAAGCAGAACTCACTTCTAAAGAAAGCTACACCACTATCAAACTCTCAGGTATCATCTCAGTATGTCGGTGTTCCCTATGATTTGACTTTTGACTTGCATGTCTATACCAGAAACATTGATGATGGTACACACATCGTTGAGCAGATCATTCCATACTTTAATCCCGATTATACCGTAACGGGTGTCATGATTCCTGAGATGGGATTCCTCAAAGATATTCCTATCATCCTTAACTCTGTGACAAACGATATCGAACATGAAGGTAACTTCGATGCGGTTCGTTTCGTTACATGGAGACTGAACTTCACCATGAAGGTTCACTATTACGGACCTGTTCAACCAGCTAATCTCATTCGCACAAGTAAATCAAATATCTTTAATGATCCGACATTGCAAACAGGTTACGTTATTAAGATCAATACAGATAATGGTAATGGCGCAAACTTTAAAGTATTGGATACCGTATATCAAGGTAACAACTATACAACAGCCACAGCATATGGTACAGTCATTTCATGGGATAACAACAATAACAAGCTCACAATAGGTGGAGCCCAAGGTACGTTCCAGGCCAATAGCATTATCAACTCTGTATCAGCTAATGCACAATACAAAATTAATAGTTTCGACACATCACCAATTAAACTTGTTGGTATCAATGTTACACCTAAACCTAACACAGCCATTTCAAACTCTGCTTATGGTTACGATACAACCATAACCGAGTGGCCGTTTTGACTTTGAATATAAATGATGAGGTTCAATGATGAGAGATAATATATTTATAGGTTATGCTGCTAATGATGGTTCAGGTGATACTCTCAGAACCGCTTTTACCAAAACTAACAATAATTTCATAGAACTATACAGTAATACACAGTATGTAAATGCAGACTATGCTCTCAAAATTACAGATGTGAACCAGATGTTATATGTTACCGCTGCTGGCATTGGTGCAAGAATACATATTCCTAATACAGGTCAAGTGCCATTTCCAGATGGCACGATAATCAGAATCATATCAAATTCTACCGGTAATGTTGTTGTTTCACCAAATGGTAGTGTATCACTGTATAAGTCAGGTAATAGCGTTTCAACCAGTAGAAACGTGACAACTTATAGTGTAGGTACATTATACAGCCCAACGTCTAATGTGTGGTATATTGAAGGTAATAGTATTGTATAATGAAAACCCATGACGCACTATCAGAGGCCCTAGGTATAGAACATGAGCCTGAAACACCACCTTCTGTAGTTATCGAAACAACTGTGGTTGAAGATGTTGGAACCGAGGATCAACAGGCTGATTATGCTCTGGCCCGTAAGACATTCCGCGCTTTGATTGATAAAGGCAATAATGCTATCGAAGATTTGACCGATTTGGCTAAGCAGAGCGAAAGCCCTAGAGCCTATGAAGTCTTGTCAACTTTGATGAAAACTGTAGCAGATACAACCAAAGACCTCTATGATCTTCAGAAAAAGACGAAAGACCTAAATAAAGAGGATAAGGTTAGACCACAAGATGAACAACGCATCAATGTAGAGAAGGCTGTCTTTATTGGATCTACCGCAGAACTATTAAAACAGGTTAAGGCTAATGAAAACATTTAAACAGTTCATGAAAGAAAGTTCTGATGAATTGACAGGATCAACTCACAGTATCATTGATGGTTTAAACCGTGGTAAAAACGCTCTCATGAATAATCAAAACCATATTCATGCTAAGATAATTGATCAAAAAAATCTTAAACCTTTAACCAAAGATGAGGCAGATGAGCATGATAGAGTTGCCGACGAGGCTCGAAAAAAGGGTGATTATTTTTCAGGAAGCACATTCGGCAATTCAAAGAACAGATATAGTGTCGCTCATGCTATCAATCATGCTGAGTCTGTTCCTACTCATAAAATTTCCACAAAAGGTTTTGTGTCTCAGCAAGTGAATGATCATTGGCAAGGCGACATAAAAAGAGCAAAAAGAGCTATTCCATCTAAAAATAATCCTATTCTAATCATGAAGCATACCGATGCCTAGATACGAAGGTTATCAAGGTAACCCTAATCTACCTAGAGAAGATTACATTCACTCATTCACTCAGTATGAGATTGATGAGTTCATTAAGTGTGCGAATGATCCTATTTACTTTGCTACCAAGTATATGAAGATTGTCAACGTCGATCACGGTTTGATACCTTTCAAGATGTGGGACTTTCAGAAAGAAATGCTCACCACATTTCATGAGAACCGCTTCTCTATCTGTAAACTACCTCGACAGGTTGGTAAGACAACAACCGCTGTAGCATTTTTGCTTCACTTCATTCTTTTTAGTGAATCTGTAAGCATCGCCATTCTCGCCAATAAGTCTAGCACTGCTCGTGAAATTCTAGGTAGACTTCAACTTGCTTTCGAATACCTACCTAGGTTTTTACAGCAAGGTATTAAAGAATGGAATAAAGGTTCTATCGAACTTGCTAATGGGTCTAGAGCAATCGCCGATTCAACTTCAGGTTCATCTGTCCGTGGTAGAACATTCAACGTCATCTTCCTTGACGAGTTTGCATTCGTACCGAACAACATTGCTGAAGCCTTCTTCATGTCAACCTACCCTACAATTTCTTCTGGTTCAAATACGAAGGTTATTATCGTCTCTACACCAAACGGTATGAATCTGTTCTATAGAATGTGGATGGATGCGGTCGAGAAGCGAAGCGACTATCTTCCAATCGAGATTCACTGGTCGATGGTTCCAGGCAGAACGCAAGAATGGAAAGAGCAGGTCATCAGAAACACATCCGAAGATCAGTTCCGGCAAGAGTTTGAGTGTGAGTTCATTGGTTCTACAAATACACTCATTCATCCAACTAAGATCAGAACACTGGTGTTCCAGAACCCTATCACAAAAGAAAACTATCTAGATATCTATGAGGTGCCTCAGATTGGTAAAACCTATCTCATATCCGTAGATGTGGCTGAAGGTCAGGAGAAAGACTACTCCACCTTCTCTGTTATAGATGTGACTCAGATACCATATAAACAAGTGGCTAAATATCGAAACAACAAGATTGCACCAATGCTCTATCCAACCGTCATCTATACAGCGGCCAGAAAGTATAATGATGCCTTTGTATTGGTTGAAATCAACAGTATCGGTATGCAAGTAGCAGACATTCTACATAATGAACTAGCCTATGAAAACTTAATCAAGATTAGAAACGCTAAAGGTAAAGTAGGTCAGCAAGTAACACCAGGTTATACCAAGCAAATGCAGTTTGGTCTAAAGCAATCGGTTCAAACCAAGAAGATCGGTTGTGCCAACTTAAAGTCGTTGATTGAAAACGATAAGTTAATCATCAATGATGCTGATACTATCATGGAACTAACTACCTTCTCAGAACATAAGACCAGCTTTGCGGCTGAAGAAGGTAATAATGACGATCTCGTGATGACTTTGGTTAACTTCGGTTGGCTCACCTCACAAAGATACTTCAAAGAAAATCTACAAAACGATATTCGTGCGGTATTGCAACATGAGCAATTCCAGCTTATGGATCAAGACACTGTACCTTTTGGTATCATTGATAATGGTCTAAAAGACGATATGGAGGTTGATGTTGATGGTGATCTATGGATAACAGAACGTAAAAAGTTTTGGGCTTTCGATGAGATTGAATGGGACACACTTACAAACAAACACAGGTTATGATTTGGTGACTATAAATCTTGGTTTTTCTAAATAATAATATGGAAAGTAATAAAACTTTTTCGTAAAGGAGAAATACGATGGCATTCCAACTGTCAGCAGGAGTAAGCGTTTCCGAAATCGACCTAACTACAATCGTTCCAGCCGTAGGCACCACAGAAGGTGGTTTCGCTGGCAACTTTGCTTGGGGCCCAGTCGATCAGGTAATGACACTCTCAAATGAACTCGAACTGGTTGAGAGATTCGGTAAACCAGATAGCACTACATATATCTCATTCTTCACCGCCGCAAACTTTCTGTCATATGCAAGAGCATTAAGAACCGTTCGTGTTGTTGGTGCTGGAGCCACTAATGCGACCGCAAATGGCGGCGGCGTTCTAATTAAGAATAAAGATGTATATGAAAACTTATACTTCGGTGTAGCTGCCAACACCAATAATACATATGGTGTTGCTGCCGCTCGTTATCCGGGTGAACTTGGTAATTCACTTAAAGTTGAAATCTATGGGCAATCAAATGTATCTTCAGCAACATTCGGTACTTGGGCATATAATCAAAACTTTAACGGACCTCCAGGAACATCTGATTATGTTAGGCGTGTGGCAAGTTCATCTGCAAATGATGAAATGCATATCGTTGTTCTCGATAAAAACGGAGTATTTAGTGGTACAGCTAACTCGGTTCTTGAGAGATACGGTTATGTTTCTAAAGCTCGTGATGCCATCAACGATGACGGCTCATCAAACTACTATGTTAACGTAATCAATGAGAGATCAAAATATATCTACATCATGTCACATCCTACAACCCCATTCTATAACTGGGGTATAGCGGCCACATCAAATGCAAGTATTATGTATGACAATATTCAATATTCAAATGCTTTGGCTAACGGTGTCACAAGCGCACCTTCAAGCGCCAATCTTATCTCTGGTTTTGACAAGTTCAAGAACCCAGAAGAAATTGACGTTTCTCTGATTCTAACAGGTGATGTTGGTGCTAACTCAACCATAGCGTCATACATCATTAATAATATCTGTGAAGTTCGTAAAGATTGCGTAGCGTTCTTCTCACCAAAAGCAGTTGATGTTGTTAACCAAACGGCTGGAACTGAAGCAAATGCGGCTATTACATTCCGTAATGCGTTCAACTCATCTTCATATGCTGTAATGGACTCAGCATGGAAGTATCAATTCGACAAGTATAACAATGTCTATCGTTGGGTACCTCTCAACGGTGATATTGCTGGTCTATGCGCTCGTACCGACTTTGAGCGTGATCCATGGTTCTCACCAGCTGGTTTCAATCGCGGTAATATCAAGAATGCTGCCAGACTTTCTTGGAATCCAACTAAAGCTGAAAGAGATTTACTCTATAAGAATGGTATCAACCCAGTTGTAACATTCCCCGGAGAAGGTATCGTTCTCTATGGTGACAAGACTCTTCTTGCAAAACCATCTGCGTTCGATAGAATCAATGTTCGTCGCCTCTTTATCGTTCTTGAAAAGGCTATTGCTAGAGCGTCACGTTATTCGTTGTTCGAGTTCAACGATGAATTTACACGCGCTCAGTTCGTAGCCCTTGTTGAGCCGTTCTTGAGAGATGTTCAAGGTCGTCGCGGTATCTATGATTTCCGCGTAGTCTGCGATGAAACAAACAATACTCCTGAAGTTATTGACAGAAATGAGTTTGTTGGTGATATCTACATCAAGCCTGCCCGTTCTGTTAACTTCATCCAACTCAACTTTGTTGCTGTAAGAACCGGTGTTGCATTTGATGAAATTGTTGGTAAATTCTAAGAAGTCAGATAAATAAAGTAAAGGAGTAATTTAAAATGGCTTTCAGAGTTCAAGAATTTAGATCACAGATGCAATATGATGGGGCCCGCCCTAATCTGTTTCAATGTGAAATGACATTCCCCTTCCTCTCTCGTGTAGAAGGGGACCCTCAGAGAAAGTTTACTTTTATGTGTCGTGCGGCTCAACTTCCCGGCACATCAATCAATAGTATACCTGTCATGTATTTTGGTCGTGAATTGAAGTTTGCTGGTAACAGAAGCTTCCCAGAATGGACAGTTACAATCATCAACGATGAAGATTTTGTTATCCGTAAAGCTTGTGAGCGTTGGATCAATGGCATGAACTCTCATGTTGGCAACCTTCGTGATCCGCAATTTACAAACGGTCAAGGCTCAAGTAGCCTAGGCGGCGCCGGTCAGATTGCAAGTCTTGGTTATCAACAGGATGGTTATGTCACTCAGTTCGCTAAGACTGGTGATGCTATCAAAGCTTATAAGTTTGTTGGTATGTTCCCGATTGACGTATCACCAATCGACGTTGATTGGGGTTCAAACGATAATATCGAAGAGTATGCTGTGACATTTGCCTATCAGTGGTGGGAATCTGATGATGATAATCCTACAACCGACGTTTCCGGTTAATCATATATAAAACAGGGGAGAGTTTTTAGGCTCTCCCCATTTTATAAAGGTATTTTTTAATGGTGCAACTCTTTGGCTTCGAAATAGGCCGTTCTAAGAAAAAGCAAGATGATGAGGTCAACAAATCGTTTGTGATTCCACAAAACGATGACGGTGCGGTGCAGATTCAATCTGGTTCTTATTACGGTACCTATGTTGATCTTGACGGCGTTGTTAGAAATGAAATCGAACTCATCACCCGCTATCGTGAAATGTCGATGCAGCCAGAAATGGAAACTGCTGTCGATGAAGTCGTCAATGAAGCTATTGTAAATACCGATTCTGATAAAGGTATTGAACTCAATCTCGATGACTTGAAGCAACCCGAAGCCATTAAGAAAAAAATTATCGACGAGTTCAATCAGATTCTCAGATTGCTCAACTTTGGTAACATGGGTCATGATATCTTCCGCCGTTGGTATATCGACGGCCGTCTGTTCTATCATATTATCGTTGAAGATGGTTCAATCTCTAAAGGTATTCAAGAAGTTAGATATATCGATCCAAGAAGAATCCGTAAGATCCGCGAGATTCAAAAAGGCAAAGACGTTAAAACTGGTATCGAGATCATCAAGAGAACCAATGAATACTATCTCTATAATGAGCGTGGTGTTATTGGCGCACATTCTAACATGGGCACCAAGATCGCCGTTGATTCTGTTGTTAATGTTAACTCAGGTCTGATGGATGCCAAGAGAGCGATGGTTCTCTCATACCTACACAAATCAATTAAGCCTCTTAACCAGCTTCGCATGGTTGAAGATGCGGCAGTTATCTATCGTCTATCACGCGCACCTGAACGCAGAATCTTCTATGTTGATGTTGGTAACATGCCTACAGTTAAGGCTGATCAATATCTTAAAGACATTATGACCAAGTATCGTAACAAGCTGGTCTATGATTCTAGCACCGGTGAAATTAAAGATGATCGTAAACATCTTTCTATGCTCGAAGATTTCTGGTTGCCTCGCCGTGAAGGTTCTAAAGGCACAGAGATCACTACACTTCCAGGTGGTGCCAATCTTGGTGAACTGGAAGATGTTAAGTATTTTGAAAAGAAACTATATAAGTCATTAGGTGTTCCAACATCAAGACTAGAATCGTCTCAGGGTTTCTCACTGGGTCGTTCTACAGAAATTACCAGAGATGAGTTGAAGTTCAATAAGTTCATCAGCCGTCTCCGCAATAAGTTTTCTATTCTATTCGATGATCTTCTACGCATTCAGTTAGTTCTGAAGAAGGTCTGCACAGAAGAAGAATGGAATGATTTCAAAGAAGATATCTGGTACGACTTCAAGAAAGACAACAACTTTGATGAACTCAAGGAAGCTGAACTTCTTACAAATAGATTGACACTGCTACAGGTTGTTGATCCTTATGTTGGTCGTTACTTCTCGAAAGAATGGGTTCGCAAAAACGTTCTTCAATTCAGTGATGAAGATATCATGGAGATTGATGAACAGATTGCTACTGAAGCACAAGATGCTCAGCCTACAATGGATGCAATGGGTAATCCTATTGACCCCGCTACAGGTCAACCACTAGCACCACCGGCACAACAAGGAGCGCCTCCTGTCGGTCCAAACGGTCAACCTATTGATCCCGCCACTGGCCAAGAAGCTCCGCCGCCACCTCCACCTAAGTTTGAAATTCGTGGTAATGAAATGGAAGCCGCATGAGTAACATCAAGAAGTTCAGCAAGTTCATGAAAGAAGATTTGACTGGTGCGTTAGTAGAGCCGCAGTCAAACTCATCTGCTGAAGCTAAGAAGATGGGCCTTACATATGTAGGATTTGGTCGTTATACTGACAACACAGGTCAAGTTACTCATATTGTGCAGAATGATAATTTGATTCCTTTCTCTAAAGCGGTTAAGACCAATTCGTTTAAGCAACTCAGTGGTGATGATTATGGTTCATATGCACAGTCTATGCAACCACAAATCAATCAGACACACCAAGATATGACAAGTTCATATCCACCAGAGAATTTTTCTAACGACGAGTTAGATGCTATCAAGGCATACACTCAGGGTTCATATTATGATATCAATGAAAAACTAGCAACACTACCTACAGGTGTGGCTTCAAATAAGATTCAGCCAGAGTTTGATGGTGATAACAGACCTCAAATGATTGCATCTCTAGACTCAGCATTGAGTAAGAGCCAAACACCAGTAGATATGCTACTATACGCAGGTCTCAGCCAAGACTATGATCCTCTGAGTCTTAGTGCTGGTAAAAAGTTTACGTTTAAAGGATTTCGTTCAGCAACACTAGACCCAACAGTCGTTCTGAACGGCGATAGCAAGATGGTAATGCAGATTAGAGTTACAGCAGGTTCAAACGGAATGTATCTAGATGACTACTCCGCTGTTCCTGGTGAAAAAGAGTTTCTACTACCTAGAGGTTCACAGATAAAAGTTATTAGTGGACCTAACAAGATGGTTGGTAGTAATGCTACAACACAGGACTCTAGTAAACAAATTGCATACTATGATTGCCAATTGGTAAAGTGATATAAATATCTAATCGGAGGATGAAATGCATATTAAAGAAGCACTCAAGAACATTCTAGACAAAAAGCTAGATACGATGAAAGAAAACTTCAATGCCGCTTTGACCAGTAAGGCTGTTCAAAAACTCGAAGAAAAGAAGATCGAGATTGCACAGACTTACTTTGGAAAGAAGTAAGCCATGAAGAAGGTCGGGCAAATCAGAGAAAACTATAACATCTTGACAGAAAAAGATGATGCGGAGATGCGTAAACTCACATCTCTAGTTCGCGCTGGTTTGTTCGATGCGAAGAAACTACCGATGCTCAAAAGAGCATTGAACAAAGACCCTAAAGATATGACACCTGCTGAACGCAAGATACTCATTGAACTACTCGACAGTTTGATGGGTGAGGTTCTTGGTTCTCAGCAGGTCTATCAGAAGGTCAGACAAGATGTAATGAAGGAAGAACTTAGTGAAGCTAAGACTTCTGACGGCTATCTATCGAAGTATGATCCACGCTATGATAAGATGCCTAGTGAAAAACAAATTCCTACTATCATCATTCTAAAGCGTAAAGCCATTCGTATCTATCCAGATAATCAGAAGGTGGCTCTATACTACTCTCAGGCCCTCGACAAGTATGTGACTATTCCTTTTGGTACCTTTGATGGCAGTAGTTCGATGAATGAAGAAGTCGAATACTTCTCAGAGTCTCGTGCTGTAGAGTTAATGCCTGCAAGAGAGAGATTCAAGGCGAAGAGAAAATTACAGATTGATGAATTTTATCAGGCAGCAGCACCTATAGTTGCGCCAGTAATAGGTGCCGTAGCTAGAACAGCCAGACCAATTCTTGGTCGTTTACTCGGTGGTGCAATGGCAGGTAAAATCGCTAGTGATGCGACAGAAGGTTCATCAGACACCAAATCTAAAATAACTAGTATGCTTTTGAAGAAAGATGCTGAAAAAAAGAGCGAATCTGATAGAGAATCACAAAAAGCCAAATCTTTTTCTTTTTTACCTAAAGAGAAGCCTACTGAAGCTCCACCGGCACAACCTGAACCTTCGAAACCAGTAAAACCTGTTACAGTTCCAGATAAACCGGCTAATGATCCAGGTCATGACCCAGCCAAGAAACCTGATTTCAAACCTTTTAAACCTTTAAGACCGGTTAGGGTTCCAAAACCGGCTAATGATCCAAAACAACCCGATAAAGCTCCGGATAAACCTGCTCCTGTAGAAACGCCGGCTCCAGCACCGGCTCCTGTTATACCGGCTCCAGCTCCAGTTACACCGGCTCCTGTTATACCGGCTCCAGCTCCAGTTACACCGGCTCCTGTTACGGCTCCTGTTACGGCTCCTGTTACGGCTCCTGTTACGGCTCCTGGCACTAAAACTGATACAAAAACTCAAACTGATACAAAAACTAAGACAGATACTAAAACTAAGACAGATACTAAAACATCTAGTCGTCAACCGTGGCGCGAAAGACTTAAACCTTTATTGCCACCATTCTCTTTACCAGATGTTAACATCGATAAAGGTTTAAGAGATCCTGCTAAGTTCTCATTAGCCGCACACATTAGCAAACCAAAAGGTGATGTTAGAACCGGTGTGCAGCAGCGTGATAATAACATGTTTAGAAAAAGTCTACAGAACGAAGAAACACCTGCGGCGCCTGCGATCATATATAAGAAAAGAGTTGACCCCGCTAAATTCGGTAACATTAGAGTTTCAACTAATAGACCATCCGGTAACACAGACGTTAGAACTGGTGTATCAGCCAGAGATGCTATGATGTATAGAAGATCGCTTCAGCAGAATGAAGGTATTCTAACTAAACTAAAGAATGTAACCGAAAATAAAAACTTACATCTTACTTTAGGTGATGATTCAGTTATTATAAATAAAACAGTAGCTAATAAAATATTGACAGTTTATGAATCTGTCAGCAAAGAAAACAAAAAGAAGATTGAAGATATGCTGAATGAGAGCGTTGATTCGGTCAAGAAGATCATAAACTTCGTAGCAAGGCAGTAAGAAATGGCAAACATAGTAAACTCACAAATTCTTGTAGATACCAGCAAGAGAACTCTAATTAGATATAGTATTGTTTCAGATGGAACTGCGGCCAATAACAGTAATGCAACTCTATTGAATGCTTCTTCTTTGAAAGGCGCACTCAATACCAACGGTTACATTATGACCAGCAATACGGATCCAAAATCTAACTATAGACTATCAATCAAGAGAGTTTTCGGCGCATCACATGCTGGTGGTTTCTTCAGAATCAAGTGGCAGAGCGATTCTAATAATGATATCATGATTTTCCCACGAGGCCCCTTTGACTATAACTTCGAAAGTATGGGTGATGGTGCTGTAATTCCTCAACCAATAAATGAAGCTAATGTCAATGGTAATATTCTGTATGGTGCGGTTAGTGGTGCAGCAAATGATGGTTTAACAATCTTTCTTGATCTTCGTAAAGATGCTAGAGACTATGATGCGGGCCAGACAGCGGATCCTGTAGCATTCAACAGAGGCAGAGCGGCTCTATAATGAAACAGTTAGTAGAAAAAATCACATCTAAAGATTTTGATCAGGCTAATGATCTTCTCTCAGAAGAATTGAAAATCATTCTCGAACGCAAGATGTTTGAGATGAAGAAAATGGTTGCGGCTCGTATGGAACAGAATGCACATGATGTGCGTATGAAACGCCTTCGTATGGATGTTCTTGAAGAAGATGATGATGAATCTTCTGGTGATGAAAGTTCCATGGCCCGTTCAGAACTAACCGCCATCGCAAAAGATGCTAAGACCATTATGTCTAAGATAAAAGGCAATAAAGAACTTGAAGCTTGGACACAATCTAAGATAACAAAATCGGCCGATTATATGAATGCTGTTGCCGATTATATGGAAGGTGATGATAAGCTTGATGAGGCTCGTATCGCTATCATCAAGGCTCGTATTCGCGGCGGTAAGATTCAGCGCCGTAAAAAAGTATCTCTTGTTCCTGGAATGACATTACGCGGTGGTAAACTCACTCGTATGTCACCAGCAGAACGTAGAGCCCGCAAGATGGGTGCCAGAAAAGGTGCTCGTAAATCAAGACAGAAGCAATCTCAGTCATTGCGTAAAAGAAGGCTCTCTCTTATGAAGAGAAAGAGATTGGGAATCTAAGATGAAACTTATTTCAGAAGAAGTATTAAACGTAAGATACCTTGTTGAAGATAATGGTAAAGGCGGAAAAGACCACTTTATCGAAGGTATCTTTATGCAGGCTGAACGCAAGAACCGTAATGGTCGTGTTTATCCACACCAAATTCTTTCAAAAGAAGTTGAAAGATACAATCGTGATTATGTCAGTAAGAACAGAGCATTTGGTGAACTCGGTCATCCAGACTCACCAACAATCAATCTAGATCGTGTATCACACATGATTACAAGCTTATCACCAGATGGTAACAACTTCATGGGTAAAGCTAAGATAATGGATACTCCAAACGGTAAAATTGTGAAGAGTTTATTAGACGGCGGAGCCAGTCTAGGCGTATCAACCAGAGGCGTAGGGTCTCTGAAGCCATCAAACGGGTTTCAACTCGTTCAAGACGATTTTCACTTAGCTACAGCGGCAGACATTGTAGCAGACCCATCAGCACCAGATGCTTTCGTAAGAGGTATCATGGAGAATGCTGAATGGATTCTCGTTAACGGTAAATGGACTCAGCAACATCTCGAACATGCTAAGAAGTTAATCACTGAAGCTAATCGAAATGATGTTGAAGCTGTAGCACTGAAAGTTTTTCATAATTTTATCTCGAAACTCTAAGTTATATAAATAATAAAAGGAAAAGGAGTATTCTACTATGAGCAAGTCTCTTACAGATGTAGCAAAACAGATCCTTGCCGAGTCAAATGATTCTGCACCAGATCGTGATGCTAATAGCACTACACCACTTAAATCATCTCTACGCCCTAACGCAAAGGCTGTAGAAGGTCGATTTGCAAATCCAGGCGCAATGGTCGCAACTCAAGGCGCAGCCTTGCTTGACACCGCACCTACAACAGTTCCTGGTGCAACCACTAAGAAAGATACCTCAGCCTCTTCGCAATCACGCAGAGGTGTTGGCAAGGCGGATGATAAACCTGTTAAGAACAAAGATTCTGCTGAAATCATGGAAGATGATGATTCATATGCTGGTTCTGAAGTAATGGAAGAAGATTATGAAATTTCTGAAGAACTAGAAGCTTTCATCGCTGAAAAGATGGAAGAAGGTCTTTCAGAAGAAGAAATTGCTGAAGCCATTGACGAAAACTTCGAACTCGTTTCAGAAGAAGTAGTTGAAGAAGAATCCACAGAATACACAGTAGACATGTCTGAACATGTTGAAGCACTTCTTGCTGGTGAAGAACTCTCAGAAGAATTTAAAGAAAAAGCTAAGACAATCTTCGAAGCGGCTGTTAAGTCGAAAGTAGAAGAAGAAATTGCTCGTATCGAAGAAGCCTATGCTGAAACTCTCGATGAGCAAGTAGCACAGATTCAAGAAGAACTATCTTCAAACGTTGATGATTACCTGAACTATGTTGTTGAACAGTGGGTATCAGAAAACGAAGTTGCTATCGAAGCTGGCCTCCGTTCTGAATTGACAGAAGAATTTATCTCTGGTCTCCGTAACCTGTTCTCTGAACATTACATTGACATTCCAGAAGAAAAGATTTCTGTTATCGAAGAAATGTCAGAAAAAGTTGCTGAACTTGAAGAAAAACTCAATGAAGAAATTGAACGTAATGTCAATATGACAAAGGCTATCAATGAATCAAAACAGTATGAAATTCTTGTTGATGCCTGTGAAGGTCTCACAGATACTCAGGCTGAAAAGATGAAGTCTTTGGCTGAAGGCATCAATTTCAATTCTGCCGCCGAATTTGCCCAGAAGATCAATATCATCAAAGAAAACTATTTCATCTCAAATGTTAAGTCTGAGAATGTTCTCGACAATAATGAGATTGCCAATGATGGTAGAATGATTTCTGAAGAACTCAACGGTCCAATGGCTGCTTATGTCAAAACACTTGGTCGTCAAGTTCCTAAGTCAAAATAAAGTTTCTTATAAATAACCAATACGAATATCGTAAGATTTCAAAAGGAGAATACTAAAATGTATCTTACAGAACACCTAGAAAGTAAATGGGCTCCGGTCCTTGACCATGACGGTCTGAATCCAATTAAGGATCAGTATCGTCGTGCTGTTACAGCAATGGTTCTTGAAAACCAAGAAAAAGCCATGGCTGAAGAATCTCGCCAGCTAAACGAAACCGCACCAACAAACAACTACGGCGGTGGTAATATTGGTTCATACGATCCAATCTTGATCTCCCTAGTTCGTCGTGCGCTTCCAAACCTACTCGCATACGATATCTGCGGCGTTCAGCCAATGACAGGCCCAACCGGCCTGATCTTCGCAATGCGTTCACGCTATGCTTCACAGACAGGCACAGAAGCTCTCTTCAACGAAGCTAACACTGCCTTCACAGGTACCAATGCTGCCGGCGCTAACGGTAACGTTCGAGGATCATTTGCCAACACAAACCCTGTATATGATACATCTGCGGCCGCGGTATATGGTGTTGGTGCCGGTATGACAACCGCTCAGTCTGAAGCTCTTGGTGACGTTTCAACAAACATGTTTGCTGAAATGGCGTTCTCAATCGACAAAGTTACCGTTACTGCAAAGTCACGCGCTTTGAAGGCTGAATACACCATGGAACTTGCACAGGACTTGAAGGCTGTTCATGGTCTTGACGCTGAGACAGAACTTGCTAACATCTTGTCAACAGAAATCCTTGCTGAAATCAACCGTGAAGTTGTTCGTTCTATCTATCGTTCAGCTACAGTTGGCGCTCAGTATGGTGTTACAACTGCTGGTACTTTCGATCTTGACACCGATTCAAACGGCCGTTGGTCAGTTGAAAAGTTCAAAGGTCTTGTGTTCCAGATCGAACGCGATGCTAATGCGATTGCTCGTGCAACTCGTAGAGGTAAGGGCAACATCATCATCGTTTCTTCAGACGTTGCGTCTGCTCTTGCGATGGCCGGTGTTCTTGACTACACCCCTGCTCTTCAGGTTAACCTGAATGTTGATGATACTGGCAACACCTTCGCTGGTACTCTTCATGGTCGTATTAAAGTCTACATCGATCCTTACTTCGGTGGTTCTGCAAACGGCGACGAACTCTGCACCGTCGGTTACAAAGGTACTTCACCTTATGACGCCGGTTTGTTCTACTGCCCATACGTTCCACTTCAGATGGTTCGCGCTATCGGTCAAGACAGCTTCCAGCCAAAGATCGGCTTTAAGACTCGTTACGGCATGGTTGCTAACCCATTCGCTACCGTTGCCGGCGACGGTCAGGTTGCTGACCGCACTACAAATGCTAACAATGCGAACATCTACTATCGCATTTTCCGCATTCGTAACCTTACATAATCAGAATAAGATTATTCGAAAACAAACTGGGCGGGGGAAACCTCGCCCTTTTTTTTATATAAATATGTGAAAGAGGATCTTTCATGGCCACTACATCAGTTATCAATACAATACCTGAGAATACCAGCATTCTTCAATCGACAAAGTTTACCTTTGTTATTCCAGATTTGTCTTTTGCCAGATATTTCTGTCAGACGGTAAGTTTGCCTGGAGTATCCACTTCTGAAGTTGCTGTTGTTTCACCTTTCTCTAATACATACAGACATGGTGATAAGCTGGTCTATGATCCATTCACAATCAATGCTATCGTTGATGAAGAACTCCGTGTATGGGAAGAAACCTATAAGTGGCTCTTATCGATTACAAAACCAGAATCATATGCTCAATATGGCCTATACAATGGTTCACCTAGAAATGCCTACTATGATGGCATCTTAACAATCAATACCAATGCCAACAATCCAAACATCCGCATCAAGTTTAAGAATTGTCACCCGACAGCATTAGGTGCTATTCAGTTTAACACAGCTATCAATGCCGATACGATCCCGACAGCAGATATTAGCTTTAGATACGATAGTTTCGATATAGAACGTCTTTGATGGTTGCCAAACTCTAAAGTTTCCTCTATAATTGGATACATTTTAGATATGAGGTAACATGAAACCGCCAGTCAGTATAGATGATCTAATGGAAATGTGGAGCACCGACTCGAAGGTCGATGAGACTGAACCTTCTCGTGAGTTGGCTAAGGTATCTTCACTACATGCAAAATATCTCCGTATTCTAACTCACCACAACCTCATCGTTAAGAAAATCAACATAGATTATGTAAAGATGAAGCGTGTCAAGTGGGAATACTACAATGGTGACTTGAACAATCCAGAAGATTTGGAAACCTACAATCTTCAACCACTGCTCAAAAAGATCATACGGCAAGACATACCTATATACTTAGACTCAGACAACGATCTAAACAATCTGCTCATGCGAAAGGTTCTACACCAAGAGATTGTTGATTTCTGTGCTTCAGTTTTGAAAGAGATCAACAACCGCACTTGGCAGTTGAGATCATTTATAGAATGGGAAAAGTATACAAGTGGTGGATAAGTTATCGATATATAACATCAATGAGGTTTATGTTGGTATAGATTGCCCTGAAGGAGCATCATATGAACTCCGTGAGCATTTTACACTTCAAGTTCCTGGTTATCAATTTACACCTCAATACCGTAACAAACTGTGGGATGGTAAGATAAGATTATGGGATACAAGAAGTCGTAGAATCTATAGAGGTCTTGTTCCATACATTGTCAAGTTTTGTGAAGAGCGTGACTATGAGTGGGAGTATGATAATGAGGTTTATGATGAAGAGTTTTCGTTAAGTGAGGCCGAACAATTCTTCACGAAGTTAAACCTTCCTGAGAAGTATAAACCAAGGGACTATCAAATTGACGCTTTCGTTCACGCTGTTCGCACTCGCCGTAGTCTGCTTCTCTCTCCTACTGCTTCTGGTAAGTCGCTCATCATTTACTTACTTGTGCGCTATTACTCATCTCGGACTCTTATTATTGTTCCAACTATTTCTCTTGTCAGTCAGTTGGCTACTGATTTTGCCGATTATGGTTTTGAAAGTGATCGCTTTGTTCACCGTATCTATGGCGGAGAAGATAAACAGACAAATAAACCAATCACCATCTCTACATGGCAGTCGCTCTATAAACTCCCTAAAAAATATTTCGAACAATTTGATGTGATCATCGGTGATGAAGCGCATCTCTTTAAAGCTAAGTCACTGGCCAGCATCATGGAGAACCTTGCAAATTCAAAGTATAGATTTGGATTTACAGGGACATTAGATGGTACTAAGACACACAAGCTAGTTCTCGAAGGCCTATTTGGCACTGTTCGTAAGGTAACAACTACCAAAGAACTTATGACACAGGGTCATGTTGCAGATTTCATTATTAAGTGTTTGTTGCTGAAACATGGCGATAGTATTTGTCAAGCCGCTAAGAACTTCACATATCCTCAAGAGATTGAATATCTAGTCCTTAATGAATCCAGAAACAAGTTTATATCTAATCTAGCCTTATCTCTCGAAGGTAATACACTTGTTCTGTATCAGTTTGTCGATAAGCATGGTGTCATTCTCCATGATATTATAAATAAAGCATCAACTGGTCAGAGAGTGTTCTTTGTGTCTGGTAATGTCGATGGTGAAGCTAGAGAAGAGATTAGAAAGATTGTTGAGGGAGAAACTAATGCTATCATCGTAGCATCATACGGAACCTTCTCGACTGGTATCAATATTAAGAATCTACATAACATCATCTTCGCCTCGCCTTCTAAATCAAGAGTTCGTAATCTACAGTCAATCGGTCGTGGTCTACGCATATCAGAAACTAAAACTTCTGCAACTCTATTTGATATAGCAGATGATCTAAGACACAAGAAACATGAGAACTTCACCCTGAAACACTTTTCAGAACGCATAAAAATTTATAGTGAAGAGAAGTTTGATTTTAGAATCTACAAGATAGAACTCAAAGGATAAGACCATGGAATTAGAACAGTCTGTCAAGTTTGTTAGAATGACCTCAGGTGAAGATTTGATCTCTCAGATCACCGAAGTGAAATCGGATGATGATTCGGAGAGCTATTATATACTAACAAACCCCATGAGACTAACATATTCTGTTGGTGGTTCTAATAGACCTGGAATGTTTTCTATCAATCTCATGCAATGGGTTTTCAATAGAATCTGTGAAGATCAAGACTTCACCATCTATCCTGTAGATATTCTCACCATTGGTAATCCTACAGATGATATGATAGAATATTATTGGGATTGTGTTGATAACTTTGAGAAAATGAAAGAGAAGAATAAGAATAACACCGAATACGTCAAACCTTCTGATGGTGAAGAAGAGTTTGAGGAGTTTGTTGATGATACTGAAAGTCTGGAACTCCTAAAGAATTTACTGGAAGGTATCAACAAACCTTTGAAAGGAACGTTACACTGATGGTTGAGAAGAACAAATACCTTATCGAAGAAGGTGCATACGATTTCGGATTCACCTTCTCTAATGAAGAAGATATCGTAGCTACTCACACTGAGTATGCATCAATGTCTGAACAGGTAGAGGATTTGAAAGAGAGACTCTATGCTCTCAATAAGATATTCTTACCTCTACTGGAGAATCTTATTAAAGACCCTGATAAACCTATGATCAAATGGCCTAATAGGAAAGAGGTTATTGAGAAACAGATTAAGAAGCTGAAACAAATCACTAACATCTAACCAAACCATTACACTATTTCATTAACGGAGGACATAGCAGTTATAGCACAATGTCAACCAGTTGTCAAGAGGTATTTCATGATTAAGCCAAAAAAAGTTCATTATGTTGATAATCAGAAGTTTTATCAAGCCATTGTTGAGTATCGTCAGAAGCTTCAGGATGCTAGAACTGAAGGTCTTCAAGATCCTAGAATACCAAACTATATCGGTGAATGTATTTGGAAGATTGCGGACAAGTTGTCAACCAAACCTTGCTTCATGAACTACTCATATCGTGATGAGATGATTTCAGATGGTATAGAGAATTGTATCATGTATTTTAAGGATTATGATCCAGTTAAAGGTCAGAATCCTTTTGCATACTTCACACAGGTCATTTACTATGCTTTCATTCGTCGAATCAGTAAAGAAGAAAAGAATCGCTATATAATCTATAAGAACTTCCAAAACGTTCTATGCAGCACTGATATGAGAGTTTTGGTAGATCATGAAGATAAGCACTTGCTTCCTTCTCAAATGTATGATAATATAAATGACTTCATGAGTAGGTTTGAGAAGAAGGAAGAAGCGAAGAAAGCAAAGCGCAAGTTGATGAAAGAAAATAACTTGCTGAAGTTTTATGAGGAAAAAGAAAATGAAGGAAGAGTTTCCGAACATACCCTTTCAGGTTGAGAACCTAATCGAGAATATGATGGACAAGAATGAACGCCCACACATTCGAGATAACTATCGATCAAGATTGGAATATATTAGAACAGCGATTGATCAAAATATCCGTAAGTATGATAACGATGCAATGATGCATGGTGGTGGAAAGAAGAGAGCATAACTTGAAAGTAGCTATTATCACAGATACACACTGGGGAATCAGAAATGATTCTCCAGTTTTTTACGATTACTTTAAGAAATCCTTAGAGCAATTCTGGCAAGTCATTCAAGATGAGGATGTTAAATATATTCTACATCTAGGTGATCTATTTGATCGTCGTAAGTATTTGAACTTCATGACGGCCAAACGTTGCCGTGAGGACTTCTTGGAGCCTATCGAGAGACTGAAGATACCCACAATGATCGCCTGTGGTAACCATGATGTGTTCTACAAGAACACCAATGATGTAAACGCACTGGACGAAATCTTAGGTGATAGATATGAATATATTAGACACTTTAAAAAACCTGAACTTGTCAACATCGATGGCTTGGATGTCCAACTTATACCGTGGATTACCGAGTCGAACTACGATGAATCAATGGAAGCAATCAAGCACTCAAAAGCTGAAATCCTTATGGGACACCTCGAACTTAACGGCTTCGAAATGTTTAGAGGTAGTATCTCGGACCACGGCTTATCTGCTAATCTCTTTGATCGCTATGATATGGTTATGTCTGGTCATTATCATCATAAGTCCACTACTAGGAATATTCATTACCTTGGTGCTTTTGCTGAGTATACATGGAGTGATTATAACGATCCTAGAGGGTTTCATATCTTCGACACCCAAACAAGACAAATGACCTTCCATAAGAACCCGCATAACATCTTTAAGATGATGGCCTATGATGATGTGAAGAACCCTAACATTCTACAGGACATTCAGGCTAAAGACTATAGTGCCTTTGCTGGTTGTTATGTGAAGATTGTCTGTGTGAACAAGACTAATCCATACTCGTTTGATATGTTACTAGATAAGCTATATCAGGTCTCGCCTCTAGATATCTCTATCATCGAAGATGTTTCAGCATTCAAGGACAATGAAGAGGACTCTGAGATTGATCAGGCTGAAGATACGGTAACCATTCTATCAAAGTATATTGATGGCTTGACATTACCTGTAGAAACTGATAAGATGAAGTCTTATATGAAAGATATCTATACGGAAGCTTTACAAGTGGAGTTTGCTGAATGACGAAGGTGATTGTAAGACCTGAAACGACTACTCATGTCCTAGATTTCATGTTTCATATGATCAAAGATAAAGAAGAGGCAAAGAATGTTGCTGATCTTATCGGTGACAAACAGATTTTTCATGTAGCAAGAGGTATCGATCCTGACACCTTTCAACCCATCCTTTACTTCGCTATTCCTGAAGATAACACTCCGTTCAATGCTTGGTTGAAATATGGCTCTACGATGGAACTATTGGTAAAATCTGATGATACTGTTTGAAAAGATTCGATGGAAGAACCTGCTATCAACAGGTAACATCTTTACAGAGATCAAGCTCAATGAAACGTCTAACTCCCTAGTCATTGGCGACAACGGAGCAGGAAAGTCTACAATACTAGACGCACTGTGCTTTGCTCTTTTTGGTAAAGCCTTTCGTAAGATTAACAAGCCGGCTCTGGTCAACTCAGTCAACACTAAGGAGTGTGTGGTTGAGATTGAGTTTAAGACTAATGGTAAAGCCTATAAGATTATTCGCGGTATCAAACCGAATGTCTTTGAAATCTACTGCGAAGGTATTGTCATCAATCAAGACTCGGCTTCTAGAGACTATCAAGAACATCTAGAAAAATTCATACTCAAGATGAACTATAAGTCTTTCACTCAGATTGTTATTCTGGGTTCGGCTTCGTTTACTCCTTTCATGCAGTTGTCGGCTAATGATCGTAGAACTGTCATTGAAGATTTGCTTGACATTCAAATCTTCTCTATCATGAGCAACATCACTAAACAGAGATCAAGCACCAATAAAGACTTGATTGAACGTAATAGACTGAATCTTTCTGCTAAAGAAGATATGAAGTCTTACATTGAAAAGAGCATCGTCAGTCTGAAGAAGAATAATGAGGACAAGAAGAATGTCTTGCTTTCACAAAAAGAAGATCATGAACAATCGATCATCACCCACAAAGAAGAAGTTCGTTCCCTTGACGAGAGGCTCACTGGCCTTCTTGAACAGGCCGGTGAAAAAGCGAAAAGTAAAGACAAGCACAAGAAACTGATTGCGCTACAATCAAAGATTGAATCTAATTCGAATAGAATTGAATCTGAAATCTCCTTCTATTGTGATAATGACACTTGCCCAACTTGTCATCAATCTATTGACAGTGGCTTCAAAGCTGAGGCGGTTGATAGTAATACCAAAAAACTCGAAGAACTCTCTCAAGGTCTCAGAGATATTGGAGATCAAATCTCTATTTGTGTTACTACCGTCAACGAATCTGATAAGCTTGTCGTAGAGGCCAGCAATGTAAAGAATCGCATAACATCGGTCAACGCCAACATTGCCAACTTGATTTCGCATATCAATGATATTGAGGATCAGGTTGAACAGATTGATGGTTCAGATACGATGTTGATCGATAATGAGACTTCTCTCAAGACCATCTTTGAAGAGTTGGCTATACTCAACAAAGAAAAGTATGACTTGCTGACAGAGAAAAAGTATATTGAGACTGCTATCAGTCTACTTAAAGATGGTGGTATCAAGACTAAGATCATCAAACAATATCTTCCTATCATCAACAAACTGATCAACAAGTATCTTGCTCAGATGGGATTCTTCGTAAACTTCAACATCAACGAACAGTTCGAAGAGACTATCAAGAGCCGTTACCGTGATGACTTCTCATACCACAACTTCTCTGAAGGTGAGAAGATGCGTATCGACCTTGCTCTCCTTTTCACATGGAGAACGATAGCTAGAATGCGTAACTCGGTCAACACGAACCTCCTTATCCTCGATGAGGTTCTGGACGGTTCACTAGATACAAGTGGTACAGATGAGTTCCTGAAGATCATGTGGGATATGCTCGGTGATACCAATACCTTTGTTATAAGCCATAAGACGGATACACTACTCGACAAGTTTCAGAAAGTGTATCGATTTGAGAAGCATAAGAATTTCTCTCGCCTTTCCGTCTAATCTGGTATATAATAGTATATTATTTGAAAGTGAGTAGGTATGTCTGAAGAAATTGAAGAAGTTGAAATTGAAGAAGTAGCCGTCAAAGATCCGTTTCTCGAAAAGCAATGGGAAGATTGGCTTGCGGCCAATGATGTTACACAACTTCAAGCACCAACAGATGAAGAACTTCGTGATGCTGTCATCCGTGATTTGCAACATGCATCTCAGATGACTGTCGGTGAATATACTTTGTTTCAAAAGTGGTGTGAGATTCAAGAACGATATCCTACACAAGAGATATCAACACTCTTTGGTGAAGAAGTCCAGATGGACAAAGACCAAGAGATGTTCATCAAGGGTATTAAAGACAATATCTGGATTCCTAAATCACCAGAAGATTATCTCGAACTTCAGCCTGAACTAATTTACACCAAAGATTCAGAAATGTCTGAAACATGGAACGGCATCCGCACCTTTACCTCTACCATGAAGAACAATTCTAACATTGGTCGAAACCTTAACTATATCGTGATCGACCGCAAGTCTGGTAAATATCTTGGTGTCATGTGCATCTCATCTGACTTCCTTGATTTGACTCCTCGTGATCAATATATTGGTTGGGAACGTGAGAAGAAAACTCAGGGTCATATGATCAACTACACCGCTATTGGTTCGACCATCGTGCCGTTGCAACCTCTTGGTTATAACTATGTTGGTGGTAAACTCTTGGCCTTGCTGTGTCTGTCTGATGAGGTTCAATATCAGTGGAAGAAACAATATGGTGATGTTCTGGCTGGTGTGACAACCACTTCACTATATGGTATGAAGAAGCAAGGCGGTCTCAGCCAGTATGATAACCTGAAGCACTGGAAGAAGATGGGCTATTCGTCTGGTTCAGTCTCATATGAAACAACCAAGCCTACAGTAACAATGATTCGTGATTGGCTGAAGAAGAACCATACTCGTAAGTATTTCGAATGGTATTCGGCTAAGAAGCAAAGTGGTCAGCCATATAAACGTGACCATAAGAATCGTTCATATACTTTCACATACAGTAAGTTGAGCATACCTAAAGAGTTGATTCGATCTGAACATCAACGCGGAATCTATTTCTCACCATTGTATAACAATACGAATGATTTCCTCTGTGGTAAGATCGGCGAAAAAGATTTGGTTAAGTCTTTCGATACTTCATATGAATACCTGACTACACTCTGGAAAGAGAAGTATGCCGCTAAACGTATTCGTAATCTACAAGAGACTGATCGAGTTTCTACTGAAACGTTGTTCTATGATGATCAGATATACTTGAAGTGGGAAGAAGTTAAGGAAAAGTATCTAGGTCAGGTTGGTCGATGATTTGCTATTCCGTAAAAGTTGATGTATAATCCAAGGGTTGGTGAAAACCAGCCTTTTTCATTTGGTATGCGTTGGATGCAGGTCTAGTATTCTCTTTTTGTAGTTGACTTTACCTCCATCTCCGTTATACTGAAGGCATAATCAATGAGGGTCTTATGTCGGAACAGAACATCCAGTCCAAATCGCAATTAGCCAAGCTGCTGGCGACCGAGAACATCTCGTTCCAGCATGATCCTTCGGCTCGAACTGCCTACTTTGACGTTAAAAACCGTATCTTGGTTCTTCCAGTTTGGCAGAACATTTCAAACGACCTTTATGATATGTTGGTCGTTCATGAGGTGGGCCATGCTCTTGATACACCGGCTGATGGCTGGATGAATGCCATTGATAGCATTGCTCAGAATGTCCACGGTTCGAAAAACCAAAAGTATCAAAGTGCTATCAAAGGCTTCCTCAATGTTGTTGAAGATGCCCGTATCGATAAGCGCCAGAAGCGCCGGTATCCAGGTGCCAAGCGTAACTACATTGTTGGCTACAAAGAACTGATCGAACGTGACTTCTTTGGCACTTCCAAAAAGAATGCCAATGATATGTCTTTCATCGACCGCTTGAATATGTATTTCAAGGGCGGTTCAATGGGCACCTTGGGTCGTATCATCTTCAGTAAAGAAGAAGCACCTTTCGTCAAGCGGGTTGAAAACGCCGAGACCTTCGAAGATGTTGTCGCCTTGACCGAAGAGATTTATCGTTTCTCGAAGGACAAAGGCGAAGAACAGCAACAGCAGATGGAAGATTTCCGTATGGCTGAAGGCGAAGAAGATGGTGATGACCTCGAAGAAGGTGATGACTTCGATTTTGATGATGATGTAGAAGAAACCGAAACCGATGGTTCTGGTTCTGATGAAGGTGACTCCGAAGATGAGTCTGAGGAAGAAGATGGTTCACCTTCTGATAAGAAGGATGAACCTAAAGATTCCGAAGAAGAAGAAGAAAAAGGTCAAACCTCTAATGAAGGTGCTGGCCCTACCGATGGAGACTTTGTTCCTCAATCTGAGACTGAAAAGGCTTGGGAAGAAAACATCTCAAACATTGTCGCCGATGATAACATCAACTATATCTACATGAACCTTCCTAAACCTAATCTCGATAATATTGTTGATGATTATAAGATTGTTCTCAAGGCAATGGAAGCCGAACTCCTCTCTCGCGGTCCTGAAGCCTTCAAGACTGTTACTGAAGAATTTGGTAAGTTTAAGGCTGAAGAAAACTCCACCATTTCTTACATGGTGAAAGAATTTGAAAGCCGAAAATCTGCTGAGGCCTATTCGAAGATTTCGGTTGCTAAGACCGGTGTCATTGATACCAACAAGCTTCACTCTTATCGGTACAATGATGATATCTTCCGCCGCTTGGCTACTCTGCCTAACGGTAAAAACCACGGCTTCATCATGTTCCTCGATTGGTCTGGTTCTATGATCGACAACATGTCCAAGACCGTCAAGCAACTGATCAGCCTGACCATGTTCTGTAAGCGGGTTCAGATTCCGTTCGAAGTCTACTTCTTCCGTGACCCTTGCTATACTGACGGTGATCACATTAAAACTTCTTTCAATCCCGATCCAAAGGCGTTTAAGTTAAACAACTTCCGCTTGCGGAACATCCTTTCGTCTCGGATGAACCTGACGGAATTGAACAAGGCTTATAGTCTCTTGTGGTATGCGGGCCGCCGATATAGTGTTTATCGTTGTGATGCTATGAACGGCACGCCTCTCAACCAAGCTATCATTGCCGCTGAAGGTCTGGTTAATGATTTTCGCAAGCGGAACAAGCTGGAGATCGTCAACACGGTCTTTTTGACTGACGGTGATTCCAACTGCATTGGTTACCCTGATGTAAGTAATGCACCTTATAAACCAAAAGGTAACCGTTACATTCTAAAAGATGATGTAATGAAAAAAGAATATAACCTCGGTAAGAGTTTGTATTCTGATGATGTAACCAACTCTTTACTTCGCATCTTGAAAGACCGCACAGGTTCAAACCTGATTGGTTTCTTCCTTGCTAGTGATAGTCTGCGTCACCTCGTGTATAAAATCTTCGGTTATGGCGCTGATATTACCAAATACACCGAAAGCTGGAAGAAAAACAAGTTCTTGCTTGTCCAATCTAAAGGTTATGATGACTACTACATCATCAATGCTAAAGAAATGGATATCTCGAAGCTTGACTACTCTATCGATACCGACAACATGAGCCGCGCCAAGATGGCTAAGGAGTTCATGAAGTTTTCTGAAAAGAAGTCCGTGAACCGTGTCCTCTTGAGCCGTTTCATTGAAAAGATTTCTTCCCAAAGCAAGAAAGTGGCTTGACAAAGCCACCTTTACCGTCTATAATACATATATGATTGATTGAAACAGGGAAACTGACCATGCCTAAGTTAGCTAATCGTGACGCCTTCCTCGCCGCCGTCAAATCGACCTACGGTGATATCGAAACCATTGACCGCTCTAAGGTCATCAATATCTGCTCGACCTACAATATGGATCTTCCAAACTGGCTATTGAATGACACCAGTCGCCGTGTCGCTCGTGGTGTCTATTCTCTGACCGGTGTGGTTGCTTCGACTGCTGAGAAGCCTGTCAAAGTGAAACCGGTGGCTGGTGTTCGAGCCACTGTTCCGATGGCTTCACAGCCTGTCGAAATTCTTGTCGCCGCGGAAATGGCCGCTACTATCTTGCAGATGAATCCTCAGGCCGAAACCTTCACTCTGATTCCTTCGAAGGCCACTGGCTATGTGCCATTCGGCAACTTCAATGATGTTCGCCAGATTTTGAAGTCTGGTAAATTCTATCCCATGTATATCACTGGTCTGTCTGGTAACGGTAAGACCATGATGGTCGAGCAAGTGTGCGCTCAGGAAAAACGTGAACTGGTTCGCACTAACATCACCATCGAAACCGATGAAGATGACTTGCTCGGTGGTTTCCGCTTGCAAGATGGTAAGACGGTCTGGCAGAATGGTCCAGTCGTGGTCGCCATGGAACGTGGCGCCGTCCTGTTGCTTGATGAGGTTGACCTTGGCTCTAACAAGCTAATGTGCTTGCAACCTGTCCTCGAAGGCAAGCCTATCTACCTGAAGAAGGTCAACAAGGTGATCACGCCAGCCCCTGGTTTCACCATTGTGGCGACCGCCAACACCAAGGGTAAAGGTTCTGATGACGGTCGCTTTATCGGCACCAACGTGATGAACGAAGCCTTCCTTGAGCGTTTCTCGATCACGATGGAACAGGAATATCCCTCGATCAAGGTTGAGCAGAAGATTGTGGCCAATGCTCTTGGTGCCAACGGCATTGCTGATAATGACTTTGTTGAAAAGCTTGTCACTTGGGCTGATGTAATCCGTAAGTCTTTCTATGAAGGTGCGGTCTCCGAGATCATCTCGACTCGCCGTCTGGTTCATATCTGTGAAGCCTATGCCATCTTCAACCAAGACCGTGAGAAAGCAATCCAGCTTTGCTTGAACCGCTTCGATATTGATACCAAGAACTCTTTCCTCGACCTCTACAAGAAGCTGGATGCCAGCCTGTCTCCTCTTCCCGAAGAAGAAACAAAAACCGAAACACAGGCCGATCCTGAGATCGCCTTCTGAGATTGACGGGGGCTCCTTTCTCCCTCGTCATAAACTCCACGATGGCGGATTGGTCACCTGCCATCGTGGAGACTTTTATTTGAGTGACCTTTCATTATGGAGAAAAATTACATGTCACAGTTAGCAAAAATCGAAAAGTACCTTCGCAGCAATTCTACTGGCGCAGGCGTAACCCCACAAAAGCTGGCTAAGCTGGCTGGTGTTACCAAAGAGGTTGTCTATAAGCGCATCTCCGACCTTCGCAATCTGCGTGGTGAGACCATCTATAGCAACCATCGGACTGTCAAAGGTCAGAAGCAACTTTTCTACCGCATCGCCGCATAATTTTTCTGATTGATCTAAAAAGGGATGCTATATATCTGTGTAGCATCCCTTTCGTCATATTTTAGGAGTGATCATTATGGAATTATCTATCAGCGTTGAAAGTCTACGCAAACACAAACTGTTTGTAGCCACCCCCATGTATGGCGGTAACTGCAACGGTCTCTACATGAAAGCATGTCTCGACCTCCAAGGTCTATGCTCACAATACGGCATCGAGGTCCGTTTCTCTTTCCTCTTCAACGAATCCCTTATTACCCGCGCTCGAAACTATCTGGTAGATGAGTTCCTTCGCTCCGGTTACACTCACCTTCTCTTCATTGATTCGGACATTCTCTTCAATCCACAGGACGTATTGGCCTTGATGGCTCTGGACAAAGATGTTATCGGCGGTCCATATCCAAAGAAGTCCATCAACTGGAGGAATGTCTTTAGAGCCGCTAAACGGGTGATCGAAGATACAAACATCGACCAAGAGAAGTTCAATCCAGGTGAACTCGAAGGTGTTACCGGCGAGTATGTATTCAATGCGGTTCCTGGAACCACACAGTTCAAGGTTTCTGAACCTCTTGAGGTCATGGAAATCGGCACTGGCTTCATGCTTATCAAGCAGGCGGTGTTCACCAAGTTTGCTGAAGAGTATCCACACTTGAACTACAAGCCAGACCATGCAGGTCAGGCCAACTTCGATGGTTCAAGGTATATCCATGCATACTTCGACACCGTGATCGATCCAGACAGCCACCGTTACCTCTCTGAGGACTATATGTTCTGTCAGTATTGGAGAGCGATTGGAGGCTCTATCTGGCTCTGCCCATGGATGCGAACACAGCATGTAGGCACCTATGCCTTCACGGGTGATATGAATGCAATCGCGGCTCTAACCGGGAATCTCTAATGATCATAGGCGTTGTCGGATTCTTAGGATCAGGCAAGGGGACGGCGGGTGATATCCTAATCGAACAACATGGATACACCCGCGTGTCTTTTGCTGATGCACTCAAAGATGCTGTATCGGTTATCTTTGATTGGCCAAGGGACCTTCTCGAAGGTGATACCGAAACCAGCCGTATCTTCCGTGAGACGAGAGATAAGTGGTGGTCAGAGAGGTTTGGTTATGACGTAACACCTCGATACATGCTTCAGCTTATGGGAACCGAGGCTGGTCGAGATGTATTCAATGAGAACCTTTGGGTTCACACTGTCGCCAAGCGCATCCGTTCTATGCAGGATAATGAGTCAAAGGACAAGTTTGTAATTCCTGATGTTCGGTTTCCAAACGAACTGGAATTCATTCGAAGGATGGGTGGGCATATTATCCGTGTTGTAAGAGGTCCCGACCCTGAGTGGTACAATCTCGCTCATGCGGCTAACAATCCTAGTTTCACACATTCGAATGAAGCCTATGCTGAGATGGAAAAGTTAGGTGTTCACTACTCTGAGTGGGCATGGATTGGCCAGCAATTTGATTATCAGATCGACAACAATGGCAGCCTTCTAATGTTGGAATCCGATATAAAACATATGCTGAAGGTCTTTACAGGCCCGAAAAAACCTGATACAATGAATAATGTAGCGTGAAATTAGGAGTATATCATGAAGCTATCTGAACAGACATTGACTGTATTGAAGAACTTTGCATCCATCAACTCTGGTGTTGTTCTGCAAAAAGGTAATGTTCAAAAGACTATCTCACCTGAACAGACTATCCTGTTTGAAGCTAAACTCGAAGATAACATCCCTGAACCGTTTGGTATCTATGACTTGAACCAGTTTCTCGGCAATGTCACCACATTGAAGAATCCTGAATTGACCTTCTCTGATAAGAGCGTTATTATGGATGATGGTGATATTCAGTTGAACTATTACTCATCATCTCCAGGTCTCATCATCTCTCCTCCTCAAGGCAAAGACCTTGTGTTGAAGAATATTGATGTTACCTTCAACCTTACTAACTCTACACTCACCAAGCTTCTTCGCTTGGCTGCCATGAATGATCTTTCGAACATCACTGTTGTTGGTAAGAATGGTGAACTTCGTTTGCAAACTCATGAAAAGTCTAATGATACCTCGAACTTCGCATCAACAAAGGTCGATGACTATACTGGTGCCGACTTCGCTGTATCTTTCAAGACTGAATATCTTCGCTTGATTCCAGATGACTACACCGTCGAGATTTCAATCGGCAGTTTCTCTAAGTTTGTTAACAAGGGCGGTAATCTCACCTATTTCATTGCGATGGAGAAGAAATAATGGCTACCATTGGTCACAACCACCCAACTGTAACCGTCAATTCACTTTCAACCGAGGACAAGAAGAAACTTCGCGGTGCTATCAATGAACTGAACGATAGCATGACCCGCACAGCGGCTGAACGTGACCTTCAGAAAGAAACCATCAACAAGGTCTTCGAAGACCTTGGTGTTGATAAGAAGGTTGTCCGCCGCATGGCTAAAGCCTACTACAAGGCTAACTTCAATGAAGAGATCGAAGAAAACAAAAACTTCGAAGAGATGTATGATGTTGTTATGAAAACACTTCCATAAGGAGTTGATATGAAGTTTGTAACTGTCATGGATATGTGGTTACTGATAATGAACATCGGGCTTCTGGGGTTCATTATCTACTTCGGTCGAAAGGTAAGCGCAACACTGGTTCGCATTGCTGGTGTTGCTGATCGAACTGCTGATACGCCCGAAAAGAATCGCATTTTGAAAATCATCCGACTAGAGATTGAAACTCATTCTCAAATGGCATCTATGGGTGATGCTGATGCTCGGATAATTTATGATGTTCTGAAGGATATTGAAAAGCAGATCATCAACAAATGATCGATCCAGAACGAAAGAAAAGATTGATGGAGTTGTCGGCTCATATTGACAACGCCATCATGATGTGCGATAATGAGGTTGAGTTGTTAGGATTAGCATCGCTGATGATGATATATTCTAAGAACATAATCGTCGACCAGTTGAATGAAGATGTTTGGCGCAGGACGGTTGAAAAGTTTATGAAAGATGAAAAATGACTGAGTTTCTCTGGTGTGAAAAGTATCGACCTAAGTCTGTAGCGGATTGTATCTTACCTGATCGTATCAAGAGTGTGTTTCAGAGTTATGTTGATGCCGCCTCTATTCCAAATCTCATGCTGACTGGTTCGGCTGGTGTTGGTAAGACAACAGTCGCCATGGCTATGTGTGAACAGATTGGCTTGAATCATCTGTTCATCAACTCATCGGAAGAGCGTGGTATTGATACCCTTCGAACTAAGATCAAAGGGTATGCTTCTACCATCTCATTGACTGGTGGTCGAAAGGTTATCATTCTAGATGAGGCTGACTATCTTACACCAGAAGCTCAGGCTGGTTTGCGTGGAACTATCGAAGAGTTCTCCGATAATTGCACCTTTATCTTCACATGTAACTTTAAATCACGCCTGATCGATGCTCTACATTCTCGGTGTTCGGTGATTGACTTCTCACTGAAGCCTGATGAAAAACCTCGTATGGCATCACAGTTAATGTCTCGTTTGGGTATCGTTCTCGGTAAAGAAGGTGTTGAATATGACAAGCAGGTCCTTATCAAAATCATCGAAAAGTTTTTCCCAGATTATCGGAGGACTCTCAATGAACTCCAACGATATAGCAACTCTGGTTCTCTTGATGCTGGTATCATCTCTCAGGTTTCAGATGTAAGGAAGATCAATGATCTGGTTGGATATCTGAAGAACCAAGACTTCTCTGAGATGCGTAAGTGGGTTGTGGCTAACTCTGATATTGAACCAGCCCGTATCTACCGTAAAATCTATGACTCACTCTATGAGTATTTCAAACCAGATAGTATTCCACAAGCGGTTGTTATTCTGGCCAAATATCAATATCAAGCGGCATTTGTGGCTGATCAAGAGATCAACCTTGTGGCTTGCTTGACAGAAATCATGGTGGATTGTGAATATGTCTAAGAGCATCGAAATGATGGGTCGTGCGGGTGAGACTATCATAGTCAACTACTGCACGGCCGCTGGGCAAAAGGTAACATTATCTGAAGATCAATATGATAGTCAGAAAGATATGATTATCGATGGGTTGAAGGTTGAAGTGAAGACGCAAGTACCTTACATATACAAGAATGCTTTCAGCTTCAAACCTAATCAGTTGCGTAAGTGTAAGAATGCTGACCGCGTAATCTTCATCTCGGTACCTAGCAAAGAGAAGCCTCATCATTCCGATGGTAAAGTTTATCTCATCAAGTCGGCTGAGATGAAGCATTCATCATACAAGACGAAAGATGGTAGAGATATGATTGCGGTGCCTATCGATCAAGAAAGTATGGATGAACTCTTTACTTTGAGTAAAAAACAGTGTATACTACTCCAGAGTTACTCAGTGAGTGCATGGAACTAATGTGAAAAGGAGAATGTTAAATGTTAATGAAGCATACGTCATTAAGTGTGGATGAAGTGACTATTCGCACTATTTTTGGTACTGCCGTAGATGTGGTTGCATATTATGATACCTTTGATGAGGCTGCTTGTGAAGCCAAGCAGACTGGAGGCACTTTCATCAAATTTGGTTGGTTTGATATTTCAGAACTTGCATATGATGATGAAAAATTAGAAAATCGAATGATTCGATTTAAGCAAAATAAGATAGAAGCAACTGAAGATATGTTGCATACTCTTTCTAATAAAGGATGGGATTCAGGTTATTTCCCACCTATTGTTAGTTCTAACGGTAAAATCTTAGACGGTAAAACCAGAATCCGAGCATCTATTCGTGCTGGCCAAAAATATATTCCTTGCGCCATCTTTGAATATGAAAACGATAACTCGGTTAGAACTACCAATAGTAATGGTGTGAAGGCCAATTATCGTGATCCCGCCACAGCGGCAACCATGAAAGATTTTGAAGCGGCTGGTGTAGGCATTATCCTTGCTGATGAGATGAATAATGATGCTGCTGAAATCGCAGATTGGCTGTATAATGAGATGGAAGTTACCAGAGTATTCAGTAATAATAACGGTATCATCACAAAAATAATCAATAGTATCATAGATTCTGTTAGAAGAAACAAGAATGGTCAAGTCTTACTAATCAAAGATCGTAAAGAGTGGCTGCCATGGTTAGAAGAGTCATTGAACAGACATGCGGCATATTATCGAAACAAGTTTGGTATCCAGTCTATGGATGATTTTGCCTTTTATCAAACAGGCGGTAATAAAGATGCGATGACATTCTGTGAACATATTCTTCCAAATGCGGCACGGGGTATTGTAACGAACATCATCTTATATTCTATGGATTCTAATCCAGATAACGCTGCTGAGGATCATCACAATTACATAAAGTCGATTGAACAATATGAAGGCTTTATGTATGGTTGGATCAACAGAGAACTTTCTGGCATAAAGATTTCAAAGCCGCAAAACTCAACTCCTCTTTGGAGGGTTATCGGTGTGATACCACAATTTCTTGAAAAAGATAGTCATCGAAAGCTACTGGATAATTACATGTTAGCCTCTATGGATGATATTCCTGATATCAATGTTCTGAATAGCTTGTTTACCTGTCCATGACTGATCTCTTCAAAGACGTAATACCATCTATCTTACAAAGCAAAAAGCATGTAATCTCCTCAGAGAATGAGAGAGATTATGTGCCTTTTGTCGTTAACAAAGCACTATCATTTCACTATGATTGTGTTCTTCAGGCGAACCAGATGAATCTCATTCCTAACACCGAGAAACTCCTTCAATATCACTATCTTATAAATAAAATAAGAGGGTATCGCCGCCCATTCCAGAAGTGGCAAAAGCGTGAGACCATCGAAGATTTGGAGTCTATCAAGGAGTATTTCAACTACTCGAATGAGAAGGCTAAAGAGGCGCTTACAGTCTTGACTTCTGATCAGATCATTGAAATAAGAAAAAAATTGAATAAAGGTGGTTTGAATGTTGAATCCAGACGAACTAATAGAGGTGCTACTAAAGGAACCTGATGATTTCTTAAAAGTTAGAGAGACGCTATCTCGTATAGGCGTAGCATCTAAAAAAGACAAAACTCTATATCAGTCTGCTCATATCTTACATAAGCAAGGCAAATACTATATTATACATTTTAAGCAACTCTTCATTCTGGATGGTAAGAAGTCTGACTTCTCTGATGATGACAAAGCTAGACTGAATACTATTGCTAACCTATTGGCTGAATGGAATCTATTGAAGTTGGTTGATCCTAGTAAGTCTCAGGACCCTGTTGCACCACTAAGTCAGATCAAGATCATCTCACACCGCGAGAAAGATGATTGGATTCTTGTAACTAAATACAACATAGGCAAGAAACGCAAAGAAGATTGATTGAGAGTTACATAAAACATAATGGAGTATATTATGACTACTTTGAAAATCTATAAAACTAATCCAGAAGTAATTCTTCCCACCTTTGGTACACAACAGGCCGCATGTTTCGATATTGCTTTCCAAGCTTATGGTAAGTATGAGTATGCTGGCTACAGTGCTTTCAATTCACACTTCACTAGAACACTCAAAGATGGTCGAGCCGTGATAATGCCTGGTGACCGCATCATGGTACCTACTGGGATTATCTTTGATATACCTGAAGGATATTCAATTCGTATTCATCCTCGCTCAGGGCTTTCGTATAAGCAAGGATTGGTACTAGCTAATCTTGAAGCCGTAATCGATTCGGATTACTTTCAAGAAACCTTCGTTCTTCTCACCAATCATTCTGAGAATCCTGTCACTATCAGCAATGGTGACCGTATCGCACAAGCTGAATTAGTGCAGAGTTTGAAGTATGCTATTGTTGAAACATCCGAAGCACCAACACAGAAAACTGATCGTGTTGGTGGTCTCGGTTCGACCGGTGTTGAGACACCCGTTTTTGAAAAGCGCGGTCGTGGAAGACCTAAGAAGGTTGCTTAATGAAAAACTATCATCATCATAAGATAGAATCGAGACCTGCCGTCATTGAAGTTGACGGTGGGATTACCATTCGTATTGATGAAAACAACAACATCAATATCGAAGGTCATAATGATATGAACTTCAACTGTAGTGGTGACTTGAACATTAATGCCAAGAAGATAAATATGATGGGTGATGATGATGTTCGTGTAGAATCAAAAACTCATATGGTCTATCAAGCCCCTCGCATCGATTTCAATCCAGATGATGTGGTTCCAACACAAGAAGAACTGGATGCATATATGAAATCCATGGTGATGCAGTCAAATCCTGAAGAACATTGTTGTGAAGGCCACGAACACTAATGCTTTTAGATCCTTCAGTCTTACCTGACGTATACACATGGACGTATATCAGCGATGGTGTAAACGTCATTGATGAAACATCAGGTAATTCTATAGTGGCCATATCCAATGTCACTAATGTATCTTTTAGCGTTCATCAACCAAATGTTGTCGTATCTGTGGTTAGCAATAAAGTAATCTTCACAGGATCATATAGATCAGGAAATACTGAGAACATAGTATATCTGGATAAACCAAATGGATGTTATGGTATAACTCCAACATACTATGCATTTAGTTATGATTCGGTACCTCCAGATAAAACTGTGTTTTGGCTGAATACAGGCACCACTGATGATATAATTGTAACTCATAACTTTACGGTAAACTATACGGCTGGTGGTAATGGAACTTTTACTATCGATAGAACAGTAAAGAAGAACATCACAGCAGCTTATAATTTTTTGATAGATTACTATCAACTTACATCTGCAAATTCACATCAGGCAAACACTTATAACGTAGATGCTACATATCTGAAATCTGATGATGCTAATAACACAATAGATACTGAAAGGTATAATGGAGGTTACTGATGCCAGCCGTTTCAAGATTAGGTGATGCCGCGATACCACATCCAACATGCTTTATGCCTCATGTATTGATGATGGGTTCTGGTTCGGTTTTTGTAAACGGTAGACCAATGAGTTTTGTCGGCTGTCTTACAACCTTACATACTGTTCGATTTGGTAAATGGTGCATTGTTCATTTTGGTGCTGTTGCTCTAGGTTCAACAACCGTTAGAGTTCATGGTTGTGCTGTAGCCAGAATGACTTCATTACTAATTGGAACTGGTGAGTCTTGGCAGTATCCTGCTGGTGCACCTGGAGTGGTTGTGCCTCCAATTCCGGCTGGTCTTCCTTGTATGTTTGTTGCACAAGGATCACCAACAGTCTTTGCTGGTGGTGCACCCGGTGTATAAAAATATTTTTTCGAATACTTGACTTCCTGACCTAAAAGTGTTATATATAATGGTAGTTCTCGCCTTATGGGAGAACAGTTTAACCTAACTTGCTTAACAGGAGTTACAGCTATGACACTCAATAAAGTTCCTTATTTCGATCCATTTTCTTTTCCTTCACTCACAAAATCTATGATTGGTTCTGATCAGATTTTGAATCGAATGAAAGATGCAATGGATAACCTTCCTAAGATTCCTACCTACCCTCCATACAATATCCGTAAAGTAGAAGATAACAAGTATGTAATCGAGGTTGCTGTTGCCGGCTTCGGCAAGCAAGACCTTGAAATTGAAATGCTTGATGGTTCTCTCACCATCAAAGGCAATATTGATTCTGACAAAGATAATGCGGAGAGTTATATCTTCAAAGGTATTGCAGACCGTTCATTCGCTCGTACCTTCACTCTAGCCGATTCAGTCGAGATTAAGAATGCTGAATTGCTAAACGGTATGCTGAAGGTCTGGTTAGAACGATTCATTCCAGAAGAAAAGAAATCAAAGAAGATCAAGATTGATGATCCGTCTGAAGCTGTGAGCAAGAAACAAATGCTAACAGAAGAAGAAGGAAAGTAACATGATCTTTGCATTTTTTAAATCAGTGCAGGAAGCAATTTCTGCATACCTAAAATATCGTCGTACCGTATACGAACTCAGCCTTCTAAGTGGCCGTGATCTTCGTGATCTCGGTATTCATCGTTGTGACATTGAGTTCGTTGCTCGTAAAAGTGCCTTTAAGGTGGCGGAATGATTGCTATTCTTATTAGTCTCTATCATAAGTTTCTTTTGGCCAGACAGGCCCAAGCAGACCGATTAGTTGAAAGTTATAAGAATAAATACTAAGCTATTGCAAGAGGGGAGAAATCCCCTCTTGACTTATATGGAGATATGCTATATAATTATATGATTATGGAGTATTTGAAATGGACTTTAGCGTTAACGATTCTCACCTTTCTATCCAATCTCTCGAAAAATATGACAACGGTGATACATTCATCGAGACAGGCACCTACAAGGGTGATACTGTCAAGCTGGCTTTAAGTCGAGGCTATAAACTTATCCACACAATCGAACTAGATGATGAACTCTACAAGAATGCTGTAGAGATGTTCAAAGATGAACCTCGTGTCAAGGTATGGCAAGGTGATAGTATCGACCGTTTGAAAGAGATTGTTCCTACAATCGAAGGTCCTGCCACATTCTGGCTTGATGCTCATGCTTCAGGTCCTCTTGTCGGCGGTAAATCTGGACCTGCACCTGTTCTTGATGAGCTGGATATCATCGCAGAACATCCATGTAAAGAGCATACTATTTTCATTGATGACTGTCGGTTGTTTGACACCGCTGAATGGGCTTTCGTTAAGAAGACGGATGCTGTAAAGAAGATCGATCAGATTAACCCTGAATATGATATCATCTATCTCGACGGTCATATCCGTGAAGATGTGATGTGTGTGACAATCAAATGAAACTGAACATTGAAAAATCTGTAGTTGTTATCACTCCTACAATCGGTTCACCAAAGCTATTGGATGCCTTTGAGAGTGTAGAAAAACAAACATATGGAAACATCAAACACCTCATTGTAGTTGATGGTCCTGATTACTATAAGAAAGTATTAGATACACTAGGCCTTTTCGGTCTTAATCGAAAGCAACAACTGAGTGTTGCACCTGAAAACACTGGCGCAAATGGTTTCTATGGGCATCGTATCTATGCGGCTTATGCTCACTTGGTCAATGCTGAATATGTGTTCTTCTTAGATGAAGATAACTGGTATCATCCAGATCATGTTCGTTCGATGGTCGAGACAATCGAAAACAGACAGTTGGATTTTGCTTACTCACTCCGCGGTATCTATGACAAAGACAAGAACTATCTTTGTGATGATAACTGTGAGGCTCTCGGTGAATGGCCTATATACTTTACGAATGATGTTGAACATCAATATCTCGTCGATACCTCATCGTATGCTTTTCGTCGTAAGTTCCTCATTCAAGTGGCAAGTTTATGGCACTCCGGTTGGGGTGGTGATCGTAGGTTCTTCAATATGATTCGAGAACAATCATCTCATGCCAATAGCCGTCAAAGAACCTTGTGCTATCGTCTAGATGGTAATGAAGGTTCTGTGTCTAAAGACTTCTTCGACAAAGGCAATGCATATTATAATGAACATTACAAAGGTGATTTACCATGGCTAAAAGCTTAATTATCGGCGGAGCATCCAACTATGGTTGGGAGCAACTGAAATACTGGGTCAATTCAATCAAGAAGAGTGGTTTCGAAGGAGATGTGGCCTTGGTTGCCACAAACATCTCTAAAGAAACTATCGAGAAGTTAACGGAGAATGGTGTGTTGCTGTCACTCTATGGTGATAAGCAGGCAGATGGTTCTTTCAAAGCACACGGTAATGGTGCACCACATGTTGAGCGGTTCTTTTATATCTGGAACTACCTGCATAACTCGAAAGAAAAATATGCAAACGTGATCATGACTGATACTCGTGATGTTATCTTTCAAGATGATCCTGTGAAGTGGTTGGATTACAATCTCGTCGATAGTTTCATGGTCTGTAGTTCCGAAGGGCTTCGTTATGTCAATGAGCCTTGGGGTAATCAGAACTTGCTTGAGACATTCGGACCTTTCTTCCACAATATGCTAAAAGACAAGTTGATCTTCAATGTCGGTACCATTGCTGGTGACCACAAGTATGTTGAAGGTTTCATTCTTACATTATTCCAACTGAGTATCAATCGCAATATTCCTATCGTCGATCAGGCAGTGTTTAACTTCATGGTTAACACTCAACCTTATAACAATGATCTGATGTTTACCAATAATACAGATGAATGGGCAATTCAACTAGGCACCACACTCGAAGCTGTCAAAGCAGGCAAAGGTGATCTAGGTTTCATCTTCTCTGATGACCCCATCAAGTATCAGTCTATGTATGAAGATAACCAACCTAAGATCGGTGAAGATGGCATCGTCACAACCGCCGGTGGTAAACCCTTTACAATCGTGCATCAATATGATCGTGTTCCTGAATTGAAGGCCAAGATCGAAGAACTCTATGGAGATAATAATGTTTGAAATGAATCCTGACTTTTTTGAAATTGATCGTTTGGTGCCTCTCGGTATGTGGCCTCGTTCAACTATGACTTCACGCGGTCTTATTCCATATGTTAATCGTATGGCTAGTCGTGAAGAGAAGATCAAGATTACTGTTGTTGGTGACTTGAAAGGTGAATCTGTTGTAGACCTCTTAGAAAACTGCACTAAGATTTTCCGCATCTATGTTGTCAATGAATATGAAGATAATGAAGAAGGTCAAAAGCTGAAGAAGCTTTTTGATAAGAACATCGAGAAGCATAAAGATAAGATTAAGTTCATGTCAGATCGTCAGAGCAACTTCGTTTGTATTGAACGTGAATCTTGCACTCCAGAGAACCTTGAAAAATATTATGATCTGGTTCGGACCGGCGGCATCTTTGCTGGAAATGGTCATGAATATGTCGATGTGAAGGAATCTCTCGGTAAATTTCGTCGTGATGTTAAGATTGGAACGCCTGTTCTAATTTCTAATCGTGCAACTTGGTTTTGGTATAAAAGAGGTAAGTTATGAAAACTGCATTAGTTCTCGGTGCTGGTGGATTCATCGGCAATCATATGGTTACACGACTTGAGGCTGAAGGCTATTGGGTTCGTGGTGTTGACTTGAAATATCCTGAGCATGGAAAGACTCAGGCTTGCCATTTTGTCCTTCGTGATCTCCGTGATCGAGATGATGTGAGTCAGTTGATTGGCTATGCTGGCTGTAGACGTAATCCTTATGAAACCTATGCTAGACAGTTTGATAAACCGTTTGATGAAATCTACCAGTTCGCGGCTGATATGGGTGGTGCAGGTTATATCTTCACAGGTGAGCATGATGCTGATGTTATGCATAACTCGGCTACCATCAATCTGAACCTGTTGGATGCTGTGAGAGACTATCATTACCGGTATGCTGATAGTCAAAAACCTTTGATCTTCTATTCATCATCGGCTTGTATGTATCCGGAACACAATCAGTTAGACCCCGATAATCCTAACTGTGTTGAGTCTAGTGCATACCCTGCAAACCCTGATAGTGAATATGGATGGGAGAAACTATTCAGTGAAAGACTTTATCTTGCCTATAATCGCAATTACAATATTCCTGTTCGCATCGCTCGGTTCCATAACATCTATGGTCCAAAAGGAACTTGGGATGGAGGAAGAGAGAAAGCACCGGCAGCTATATGCCGTAAAGTGATTAATAGTGATGACACAATCGAAATCTGGGGTGACGGTAAGCAGACTCGCTCATTCCTCTATATTGATGATTGCATTGATGCTGTTCGTTTGCTTATGCAATCAGACTTCATGGGTCCTGTTAATATCGGTTCAGAAGAGATGGTAACAATCAACAAACTCGTTGAAGTTGCTTCTGAGATTGGTAACAAAGATTTGGCAAAAGTTTATGTTGATGGTCCTGTGGGTGTGCGCGGTCGTAACTCTGATAATCGGTTGATCGAAGAAAAACTTGGCTGGTCACCTAATCATTCTCTTCATGATGGTTTGACAGAAACATACCGCTGGATAGAAGAGCAGATTAACGGAAAGAATAAGTGATGCAAGTTGCTAGACCTGATCTACAGATGATGAAGTGGAATGTAAGTCTGCCTTTCAGTTACTTCAAAGGTCTATTGATGGTCAACCATCCTCCAGTCGAAGGTACCTATACCCTCGGCTGGGGTCAGGCCAATGATGTTGCAGATGAAAAACTACTGCAAAAGATGACAGACTATGTTCTGAAGGATATCGATAAAGAACCATACTTTACTGATCTACTTGTTGATGATATGAAGGATGGTAATACAAACCGTATTCATGAGCATATGAAACATATGTTCAAAAGCCCAATCTTGAACGGCATCACGCAAGGTGAGTCTTATCATGATATGTTCGTTAAGAATGTTGATGATATTCAGAAGAATGCCGGCTTTGCTATCTATGATAAGTTGTTCACGCTGATGGAATCGGTCGGTTTGATTCCAGCTTTCTCACCCGAAGATTATGTTCAGAACAATAACTATCATCGTTTCTATATTATCCCTGTTGATATGTATATAGAGAAACTATCTAAGCATCTAGATGCGGATATCTCAGCACCAAAATACTCAGGCGATCTCTTTGGTATTCAAACAGAAAAGTATGGTCTCTATAGTGATCGAGACTTTATGTGTCTTGGTGTGGCCATTCGAATCGCTGAAAAGTATTGGAACAAGAAAGACATTAGCATCATCGATATTGGTGGTGGTGTAGGTCATCTGTCCTATTACCTATATAAATTAGGATTCAAGAACATTACTACTGTTGATGTTCCTATGGTCAATGCATTCGCAATGCATTTCTTAGGTTCTAACTTGCCTAATCATGGCATCAAGTTCTTGTCGCCGCATGACTTTACAGGTGGCTATGATCTAGTGATCAATGTCGATGGGTTGACTCAGATTGATAAAGACAAAGCTGAGTTCTACACGAATAGAATGCTCGAAGATAAAACCAAGCACTTCTACTCGGTCAATAGAGAGATTGATTCTTTTACTGTTGGTGAGATTTGCCCTCTCGCTAGAGTATCGAGGACTCCTTTCTGGCATAGAAGGGGTTATGTTGAAGAAGATTATTTTGGTGGGTTATAATGAAAACTTTGAAACTAGGATTCTGTGATACCTTCGGTGCAATCGAGAACTTCTTTACGAAAGTTCTTTCCGATAAATATCAAATCGTTCGTGATGATGAAAACCCTGACTATGTTATCTTTGGTGATAAGAACTTCGGTTCGAACAACATCAAGTATAACAATAGAAAGATCGTAAAGATTTTCTTTACTGGTGAAAACGAGAGGCCGTGGAACTATGAATGTCATTACTCAATTTGCTTCGATCACGGAGATTGGAATGGACACAATTACCGACTGCCTCTTTATGTTGTTTATGATTATGATAATCATTTTCGTGATGTGCCCAATACCTCAACGGTAGATCGGCAACCATCCGACCTGAATGAGAAGAAAGGTTTCTGTTCATTCGTCGTAAAGAATGGTGCCTGCCAGAAGCGTAATGATTGGTTTCATAAGTTGAATGATCATAAAGGTGTTGCATCTGGCGGACCTCTCTTCAATAACATCGGTTACATCTTGCCTCGTGGTGAAGAGTCCGTTCAAGCTAAGTTGAAGTTCCTTGACTCATATAAGTTCAATCTATGTTTCGAAAACAATTCATTTCCAGGCTATGCTACAGAGAAACTGTATGAGGCTCTTTGTGCTAAGACCATTCCTATCTATTGGGGTTCACCAACAATCGACTGTGACTTCAATCCAAGAGCCTTCTTGAACTGGCATGATTATGAAGATGATGATGCATTCTTTGAAGCTATCAAACAGATTGATGAAAATCCTGATCTATATGAAGAGATGTATCTGGCTCCAATGTTTGCGGACTATCAGCGGTCAAACAAGTTTATGGACAAAGATCGTTTCTTGAGATGGTTTGATAAGAATGTTTATAAAGGTGAAATCAATGCATAAGGCTCTAATCATTACACCAACTGGTTGCCCCATGTTCTTCGATGATGAATATGATAAAGAGAACCACTGGCGCTTTAACAAACCAAATAGAAGCTATGAAGTTTGTGTGGTTGGTTTCAAAGAAGATTATGTTCCTGAAGAAGATTCATATGATCACTTCTTTCACTACCCTGTTCGATACAAGTGGAAACAACTGCCTGAGTTGTTAGACTTCTTGATCACTAAAGGTGTTGACTGGCGTAACTATGACTATATCGGTTACTGGGATGATGACTACTGCACAGACATTCGATCTGTGGAGAAGGCTCTTGAAGCGGCACGACACTTCGATATGCGGGTGTTACAACAATCTTTAAAATCTTGGACTGTCTATCCATGCCTTGAAAACAATCCTGCTTGGCTATTCTCCGAGACTAACTTCACCGAAATGGGTGTTCCATTTTATCGTATGGATATTCTCAAAAAGGTCTTGACATTACTGGTCGATTATGTGTATAATGAGTCTGAGTGGGGCATAGACAAGGTATTGTGTTATTATCTTGGTCAAACCGCACATGTCATACACGACTCTTCTATCAAACATATGAGGAGAGAATCGTGGTATGATAAGACGAATGCTTTCAAAGAAATGGACTACTTGATGAAAGAGTGGTTTCCAAAGTATATGAAAGAAAAGTTCGGTAGCGAATACATATATACAGATAAGCAAGAAATTTTCAATGCTGCTGTTAGAAACGATGTAAAAGGTGAATAGTATGACTAAACGTGTTCTTATTACCGGTGGCGCAGGCTTCATCGGTCATCACATTATCGATCTCTTCTTGGAAAAGACTGATTGGGAGATCGTCTCTCTCGACCGGCTTGACTACTCAGGTAATCTCAATCGACTTCATAGTGTAGTTAGTAAGTATCCAGCTGAGACTCGTAAGCGGGTCAAGATCGTCTGGCATGACCTGAAGGCTGAGATCCAAGACCTCACACAGAATCTTATTGGTGATGCTAACATCATCTTGCATCTAGCCGCTTCATCACATGTTGATCGCTCTATCACATATCCGATGGAGTTTCTGATGGACAACACCGTTGGTACGGTGAACGTCCTTAACTTTGCTCGTAAGTTGAAAAACCTTGAGCGCCTCATCTACTTCTCTACCGATGAAATTTTCGGTATTGCGCCTAATGGAGTTGCCTATGCGGAACGTGATCGTTACAATTCTACAAACCCTTACTCGGCTTCTAAAGCGGCCGCAGAAGAGTTCTGTGTCGCATACGAAAACACCTACAAACTCCCAATCTTCATCACTCATACTATGAACGTATTTGGAGAGCGTCAGCATCCAGAGAAGTTCATTCCAATGAGCATTCGTAAAATTCGTGATGGTGAGACTATCGGTATTCATTCCGATCCATCTAAAACTATTCCAGGTTCTCGATTCTATATTCATGCTAAAGATGTGGCTGAAGCTATGTATTTCTTGCTACACTTGAATGAAGAACAGAAGAGAATAATCTATACTCCTGATTACGGTGGTGCTAAATGCCCTAAGTTCAATGTTGTAGGTAAAGAAGAAATCAATAACCTTCAGCTTGTTCAGCATATCGCCGATGCTCAGGATAGAGAACTCAAGTATGAGATGATTGACTTCCATACTTCGAGACCTGGTCATGATCTTCGTTATGCCTTGTCTGGTGACTTCATGCGTGAACTTGGATGGGAGCCTCGCTTCTCACTTCAAGATCGTATCGAAGAAGTTGTGGATTGGACTCTTGCTAACCCCGAATGGATTGAGGTGGCCTGATGCTTAGAGTATGTTTCGATAACGCAGAACACTCGTCTGATAAATGGGAACCATATTTCGAGGTCTATGAACGACACTTGAATCAGTTCGTCGGTAAACCTATTAACTTCGTCGAAGTTGGTGTCCAAAAAGGTGGTTCACTCGATATGTGGAACCTCTACTTCGGCAATTCGGCTAACATTACGGGCATCGATGTTGATACTGAATGTGCAAAGCTAGAATACAAGTGGCCTAACACAAAGGTTCTCATCGGTGACCAAGGTGATCCTGCTTTTTGGGATAACTTCTTAGCCGAAAATCCTAAGATCGATGTGTTCGTTGATGATGGCGGCCATTATATGGATCAGCAGATTCTAACCTTCGAGAAGATTTTCCCTATTCTGCCTGTTGGTGGTGTGTTCATCTGTGAAGATTGTCATACCAGCTACATGTCACACAATGGAGGTGGATTGAATCGTAAAGGTTCATTCATTGAATATGCGAAGCAATACATTGATGTTATTCATTGGGATTGGAAAGAAAGCTATAACACAGAACTAGAGCGGCTGTATAAGATCGGCAAAGACTTGACTAGTGTTCATTTCTATGATAGTATGGTTGTATTCGAAAAATTTGGTAAGAAGGATATGAAACGTGTCACACCAACAAACTTCTGATGTAACACAATTAAATGAATGTGTGGCCTGCGGCTGTAGTAAACTCAAACTCGTTTTAGATTTGGGTAAGCAACCGCTGGCTAACTCTTTCAAACTGAAACAAGAAGATGTTCAAGAAGAATATCCTCTGGCTATCAATCGATGTGAAGAATGTTTTCATGTTCAGTTGACACACTCGGTTGATCCTAAGTTGATGTTTGAGGACTATCTGTATGTATCAGGTACAGCAAAGACTATGCATGAGCATTTCAAAGACTTTGCTTCAATGGTTAAGAAAGCTAGTTCATGGCCACATACACCAACAGTCCTTGATGTTGGATGTAATGACGGAACTCAGTTAGACTATTTCAAAGAGATTGGATTTACAACCTATGGTGTTGATCCGGCCGCAAATCTTCATATTGAATCCTCTAAGAAACATACCATCTGGTGTGACTGGTTCAATAAAGATTTTGCTGATAAGTGTGATGTGAGTAGCTTTGATATTATTACAGCACAGAATGTCTTCGCTCATGGTTCTAATCCTCTAGAGTTTCTAAAGACAGCTAAAGAACTTTTGACTGATGATGGTGTTCTGTATATTCAGACCTCACAGGCCAACATGATCAAGAACAATGAGTTCGATACGATCTATCACGAACATATCAGCTTCTTCAATACACTATCAATGATGAGGCTTTGTGTTCGTGCGGGTCTCTGCCTGTATGATGTAGAGTATATGCCTATTCATGGCACCAGCTATATCTTTAAGATTTCTAAGCAGTTTCGATCAGGTAATGTCTATAACAATATCTCTCAGGAAAATGCAGACGGTCTTTTCACTCCAGAGACCTATGTTAAGTATGCAAAACGCTGTGATGAGATTATCGAAGCACTCAAATGGGAAATCTCAAACTATACTCGCAGTGAAGTAGGTTGGCTCGGTGTTGGATATGGTGCACCTGCAAAAGGTATGACTTTGCTCAACTATTCTGGTTTGAAGTTGGATTTTATCATTGATGATAATCCGCTGAAACAAGGTCGCTTCACTCCAGGTTCCAGCATTCCAATCTATCCTGCATCTAAGCTGGATGAATATGAAGATGCTCTTTGTTTTGTTCCTCTTGCATGGAACTTCTTTGATGAGATCGTTGCCAAAATCAAGAAGCAGAGAAACAATAAGTGGGACAGATTCATCACATACTTCCCGAAGGTGGAAACTAAAGAATGAAAAAGGTACTCTACTATCATATCTTTTTGAATGATTATGGTACTTGGAGCCACATCTTCATGGAGCAATTCAAACTACTTGAAGATGTTGGCTTGCTTCACCAATTCGATGAAGTCAAAGTATCTGTGATCACTAATGATGAAGATAAGTTGAAATCATTCGTTAGATTAATCTCTACCTTCCGCAAGGTTGAACTCGATGTTTATATGAACAGCCCTGATGCTGAGAATGTAATGAGTCAAAGTATGTGGAGAGATAGTCAGAATGAAGATTATCAGATGCTATATCTTCATTCAAAAGGTATCACGGCCACAGACAATCATTTGAAAAATGGTAATGCACAAATCTTTAAGAATTACTACTACTGGCGACAGTTCTTGAATTGGGGTGTTATCGAAAAGTGGAAAGACTGTGTTCTAGCTTTGTCGTCACATGATCTGGCTGGTGTGAACTACTTTGATAAACCATCGATGCATTTCAGTGGTAACTTCTGGTGGGCCAATTCATCATATGTAAGAACTCTACCTGATCCGTCTACTATTGAGTGGTGGCGTGAATTGCAAAAGAATACTGATGATGGCTGGTTGAGAACCGCACACGATAGGTTCAGAGATGAGATGTGGGTTTGCTCTAAGCCTGATGCTAAGATTTACTCAACTAAGAATCTAGATGAGGTCACAAATCTCTCCGCAGAATTTCTACCTAGATCAAACTATGCCTAAATCGCCCTGTAGTAAGGTTTGTAGATATGAAACTAATTCCCTTATCTGCATTGGTTGCGGTCGGTCAGCGGAAGAAATCACCGCCTGGTCTATCGCAACCAAAAAAAGAAAAACCGAAATCATCAAAGAAGCCAAAAAGAGATTGAGAAGTATTGACATTTGAACCTGAGCCTGATATAGTATCCATTATAAAGTCAATGAGGAACTGATCATGCCGTATGTAGAAATGTATGTCGATGCTTCTGATTTCATCGGAGATATCTCCGATGAAGAATTGCTCATCGAAGTAAAAATCCGCGGTCTCAAAGTTTTAGATGGCGCCGAACCTAATATGCGGGATGTTTTATGGCGATACAAAAATGGATATATAGAGGACACAGTGCATCTCTTGGTTCGAATGTATCCCGAGTTGTATGGTCTAGATAAGTATATCAATGGAGTTAAAAATGTTACCTGAATGGTTGAAAAGTATTTTCCGTGGTACTCGGAAAGAAGTTAAAGAGGCGGCAATCGAGAATGCTGATGCCGTAGCAAATACTGTAACAGCGGTAGCTAAGACTGCCATTGCGGCTGAAGCGGCTATTGTTAAAAATGCGGCACCTATCACATCATCTGTTGTTGATACAGTTGAACAGGTAGCTGGTGATGCAGTCGAGAAGGTAGTTAAGAAGGCGGCTAAGAACGTTAAGAAGGCCGCATCTAAGAAAACACCTAAAGAATAACTAATTCGCGGGTTTCGTATAGTGGTAATACCTTAGCTTTCCAAGCTAAAGCGAAGAGTTCAATTCTCTTAGCCCGCTCCACTCACACAGGAGAACATCATGCGTAAAGCATTGATTGCCGGAATAGCATTATTAAGTATGGTAACAGTGGTAGAAGCGCAACAAAGACACCAACATCATCACCATCATCGCGGTGGTGGAGGTGGTGGATGGGTCGCACCTCTCGTCGGAGGTATGGTCTTAGGTGGTGTTCTCTATGGTCTCTCACAAACCCCCTCATATGCGGCACCACACCCATATTACCAACAACCAGTATCATGCTGGGAAGAGTTCGTTGGTTATAACAGATGGGGTAATCCTGTCTATCGTCGAGTCTGCCAGTAATCTATAGGATTTTATAATGAATGAGTTGATTGAAAAAGTTGCAAGAACTATGGCTCTTGGTAACAATGGAGGCGGTTGGGCTACGCATTACACCGTAGAACAACAAAACTTGTGGCGTGAACGGGCAAAAGAAATTATTGAAATGGTGAAAGAAGGTCTTGTGAAATGACTAGTGCGGTTATCGTGGCTCTAACACAGCCTACTATCAATCAGACACATCCGTTTGAAGCACCTATGACTGTTGATGAGTTCATCGCTTATGTTGCTCGTGTATCCAACCCATCTAATCAGACTAATACTTTGACTTCTCAGAAGTTGTTAAAGTATCTTGCTAAACATAAACATTGGTCTCCTTTTGAAATGGTTCATGTTGTTATGGAGATCAATACTACTCGTGATATCGCTCGACAGATATTGCGTCATCGTTCATTCACATTTCAGGAGTTTAGTCAACGCTATGCTGATCCTACACGAAGTCTTGGCTTTAGCCATCGAGAAACACGTTTGCAAGATACAAAGAATCGTCAGAACTCTATTGAGGCGGAAGACCGCGAACTGAAATCTATGTGGCTAGAGAAACAACAAGATATTATCCGAAGTGTGAAAGAAACTTACACTTGGGCCATAACAAATGGAATTGCGAAGGAACAGGCTCGTGCTATATTGCCTGAAGGTCTCACTAACAGTCGTATGTATATGGCTGGCTCTCTTCGGTCTTGGATACATTATTGTCAACTGAGAATGGGTATCGAAACTCAAAAAGAACATCGTGAGATTGCTACTGATGCTTGGTATCAACTTACATCGAAATTCCCTTCACTGAAAGATTCACTTGATATTGGAGTTTGATTATGTCTGAGACAAAAGAACCATACATCGAAATTATTGGTATGACAGAACTTGATGATGGCAGTGCAATGGTTACATTTGAAATGGACCGTGAGACAACCATCACCTTTGCGAAGTTCGGTCTCTTACAAGCTCTTAGAGATGCGGCCAATAAGGTAAACGAAGATGAAGATTGAGATAGGGCCTTATAAAGACTGGATTGGACCATATCAGATTGCTGATATGGTTTTCTTTTGGCATAGTCGATGGCCAGCAAATTGTGAGCGTTGGGACTATCGACTTCACGATAAGTTTGGTGAATGGCTATCTAATACTTGGGTCAATGATGTTTGTGTATGGTTCGAAAGTAAACGTGAACGAAACATAAAGATTCATATCGACAAATATGATACATGGAGTATGGATCATACACTATCGAAGATCATCGTTCCTATGTTGAAACAACTTAAAGAAACAAAACATGGTGCTCCAGGTGTTGATGATGAAGATGTGCCTGAAGAACTGAAATCAACTTCTGCTCCACCTCTAACAGAAGAACAGACTAACTGGGGTGATGTTGATAATAACCACTTCAAGCGTTGGGACTGGGTTCTCGATGAGATGATCTGGGCTTTCACTCAAATCTCAGAAGATGCTGATGATGACTTCTATGATGCATATGAAGAAGGTGAAGAGGTCAAAGTGCATTCTTGGGAAACCGAAGAAGATGCTAGGCACCGAGGCAAGCTTAATATGGAAAAGACTAAAGCCCATAGCAACAGAATCCGCAATGGTACCAAACTCTTCGGTAAGTATTATCAAAACCTATGGGACTGATATGATATCTTGTGCAAACTGCGGCTCTAAGTATGAGGCCTTCTATGAAGATACTGAACAGGCCATGGGTTGTGCGGCCAATGTCTTTGAACGTGATGGCCAACTCTATGTTGTTGGTCATTACGGTTCAAGAATAATCGATGCAAAGCTATACAAGATATTGACAAAAGGCTTTGTAAAGGGTATAATATGTGACGAGTGTATTCAAAAAGGTATAGATGATGACCAATTTGAACTTGTGAATGAAAACAACTATTTTGGAATTAATTTGTGAAAGGATTCGCTATGCGTGGTGAATATGGGCTAAACATTCTTGAGACTGACTTCAAACAACGTGACTTTGATGGTAAGTGGGAACGTATCGCTAAGATTGTTGATTATGACAATCGATACACCTATACGACTGATTCTGGTTCGAAGGTGACTCTGATTCCAGAAAAGTGGATTACTCTCGGTGTCTATGACCTCATGATGGAGATTGTAGACTAATGGCAAACAATATTAAACTATTGAAGATGATCACCAATGAGGAAGTTCTTGCTGAGGTCACCGAAGAAACCTCATCTACAATTTCTGTTAAGAATCCTGTTCGTGTCGTTGTAGTTCCGTCTAAGACTGATCCAAAGACACCTAATGTAGGTTATGTCCCTTGGACAGAATTTTCTGATGAAAAAGAGTTTACAATTCACAAGGCCCATGTTATAATCATAACTAGGCCATTGCAGGAGTTTATCAACCAGTATAACTCCTTATTTGGTGGCATCATCGCCCCAACCAGTAAACTGATTGTTCCTTAATGAAATCATTCTATACAAATGTTCAGGTCTATGGTTCTAGGATCCTGTATCGTGGTGTGAAGAACGGTCGAAAAGTCCGTGAACGGATCGACTATCACCCTACGCTATTTGTGCCTTCAAACAAGCCTACGCAATTCACGACAGTCATGGGTGAACATGTTTCAGAGATAAAACCTGGAAACATCCGTGAGTGTCGTGATTTTGTTAAGCAGTATGACGATGTGCAAGGCTTCAAGATTTATGGTAACCAGAAGTATGAATACACTTTCATCTCTGATGACCATCCACATGAAGTGGACTGGGACCTTGACGATATCACAACCTGTAACATAGATATCGAAGTGGGTTCTGAGAATGGTTTTCCAGAACCTGATCGAGCAGATGAACCGGTGACGGCCATTACCATGAAAATGAGTAATGGTCGTTTCATCGTGCTTGGGTGTGGCGACTTCAACAATGTTCGTGAAGATGTGGTCTATATCAAGTGTCGTGATGAAATCGACCTGTTGAAAAGATTTGTTGATGAGTGGACAGGTAACTATCCAGATATCATCACAGGCTGGAACATCAAGCTGTTTGATATCCCTTACATGGTCAATCGTATCACTAAGCTACTTGGTGATGAAATGGCAAAGCGTCTATCGCCTTGGGGTATATTGAATGAGCGTGAAGTAAATTTTGGTCCAGGTCGGCAGTTCAAGACCTATGCCTTACTAGGCATTGCGAGTCTCGACTATATCGATCTGTATCAACGGTATGCTCCTGATGGTAAGTCTCAAGCCTCATACAAACTTGACAGTATCGCCAATGTTGAACTGGGTGATCGTAAGCTATCATATGAAGAATATGGTAACTTGCACAGCCTCTATCGTGATAACTATCAGTTATTCATTGAGTATAATATCAAGGACGTGGAACTGATTGAACGTCTTGATGATAAGCTGAAGTTGATTGAACTGGCTTTGACTCTTGCGTATGATAGTAAGACAAACTATGATGATGTGTTTGCACAAGTTCGTATGTGGGATGCATTGATCTATAACCATCTTCGTGAGAAGAATGTAGTTATTCCACCTATCGTTCATCGCAGTAAGAATGCGGCCTATGTTGGCGCATATGTAAAAGATCCTATTCTTGGTATGCACAAGTGGATTGCATCATTCGACTTGAACTCTCTCTATCCACATTTGATCATGCAGTATAATATCAGCCCTGAAACATTCTTGGAGCCTGAGAACTATGATGATGAATGTCGTTCTATTATTTCTATGGGTGTCAGCGTTGACACTCTTCTTGATCAAACTAATGACTTATCGAGACTGAGTGAATATACTATAACTCCGAACGGTCAGTTCTTTAAGATTGACAAGCAGGGCTTCTTACCTGAGATGATGGAGAGTATGTATAACGGTCGAACGGTATATAAGAAGAAGGCTATCGAGGCGAAGAAAGAGTTGGAACTTGAGAAAGATCCAACCAAACGATATGAGATTGAGAAGCGAATTGCTAGATACAACAATCTACAGTTAGCCAAGAAAGTCTGCCTGAACTCAGCTTACGGTGCTTTGGGTAATGAGTTCTTCCGCTTCTTTGATATTCGTCATGCATCGGCTATCACTACAGCAGGTCAGCTTTCGATCCGTTGGATTGAAAACAAGATCAACGACTATATGAACAAGATTCTAAAAACGGAGAACCAAGATTATGTTATTGCGTCAGATACGGATTCAATCTATCTGTCTCTTGACCGATTGGTCAACAAAACTATTATTGAGCAGGATGTATCTGTATCAACAGAGGACGTTATCACCTTCATGGATCGTATCTGTGAAAATAAGATTCAACCTTTTATTGACAACTCCTATTCTGAACTTGCTCGATATACTCATGCCTATCAGCAAAAAATGATGATGAAGCGTGAAGGTCTGTCTGATAAAGGTATCTGGACAGCCAAGAAACGCTACATTCTAAGAGTGCATAACAATGAAGGTGTGCAGTATGCTGAACCACAACTGAAGGTCATGGGCCTTGAGATGATCAAGTCCTCTACACCAGCCGCCTGTAAAGAGAAACTGTGGGATGCAATCGATATCGTCTTTAACAAAGGTGAAGATGATGTTATTCAATTCATCGAAGAGTTTCGTCAAGAGTTCAAGTCTAAGAATCCGGCAGACATTGCATTCCCTCGTGGCGTCAATGGTCTATCTAAGTTCTCAGACAAGGCAAACATCTTCGGTAAAGGTTGCCCGATCCATGTTCGTGGTTCACTGATCTATAATGATCTGGTCAAGCGCAACAAACTACAGAAGAAGTATGAACTCATCAAAGAAGGTGAGAAGATTAAGTTCATCTATCTTAAAGAACCAAATACAATCCAGTCAAACATCATCGCATTTCCTAATGTGATACCACCTGAACTCAATCTGCACAAATACATCGACTTCGATATGCAGTATGAAAAGTCTTTTGTTGAACCATTGAAGATCGTATTGGATAGCATCGGTTGGAAGACGGAACATGTGAGTAGCCTAACCGACTTCTTTGCATAAATAGGTAATCATGAACATCTTAGTTTTTATAACCGGAATATCAATCTCGGTAGTTGCGGCCTATTACTCTATCATAGGCTTGACAACCATCTTTGCCGGAGCCTTCTGGGCAGTTGTTATCATGGGTTCTGTCCTAGAAGTAGGCAAACTTGTAGCCGTCTCATGGCTATATAACAACTGGCGCCATGTTCCATTCTTAATCAAATCGTATCTCATGCTCGCCATTCTCATTCTCATGCTTATCACAAGTATGGGAATCTTTGGCTTTCTATCTAAGGCCCATATCGAACAGAACCTCGCCATGAACACTGGCGTGACTGAACAGATTGAGATTATAAATAACGATATAAAGTCAGTAGAAGGTTCTATTGCCGATCTAAACAAACAAGTTGCACAGATTGATGCGGCCATTGAAAAGATGACCGAGAAGAATCGTGCTGAGAACTCTCTGAAGGCGGCTGAACAACAGCGCAAGACGAGAGGTGATCTTATCAAACGTAAGAATGATGAGGTCAAAAAGCTGAGTGAACTAAAGACACAGAAGATAAAGTATGAGTCTGAGTTCAAGAAGGTTGAAGCAGAGATTGGTCCTATCAAGTATGTTGCAGAACTTTTTTATGGCGGTTCTGACAGAGACATAGTTGACAAAGCCATCCGATCTGTTATAATACTACTTATATTTGTATTTGATCCTTTGGCAATCTTGTTACTCTTGGCGTTCAATATATCGAACAGGCGAGATGATATTCCAGAGTTTCTTGATTTGAGCGAAGTAAAGGATGTTCAACGTGATGAGCCAAGAAAAAGCCGAAAGACCGTGGGGAGCATGGGAAGTAATCGAAAAAGGAAAAGGTTACAAGATAAAGAAGTTGGTGATTCAACCTTACCAATCAATTAGTCTACAGTATCATAACCACAGATCAGAAGCATGGTCCATCGTAGAAGGTTTTGGAGAAGTCATATTAGGTGATAAAGTGTTTAGGGTTTCAGCAGGTGATTCCTTTGTGGTGCCTAAGAAAGCAACACATAAAATAACCGCAATATCAAAAACACCACTCATAGCAATAGAAGTCCAGTTAGGTGAGATTACCGAAGAGGGCGACATTGTAAGATTAGGTATAGGAGAACTAAAATGAATGAACTATTTAAAAGTCTAATGAAAGAAACTGGCAATGAGTATGCGGGCATTGCTGATGATGGTATTGAAGCAGGAGATGTTACAGGTTTCATCGGAACAGGTAGCTATGCTTTCAATGCCTTGCTCTCAGGTTCAATCTATGGTGGATTACCTGGAAACAAGGTCACCGCTCTAGCAGGTGAACCATCAACTGGTAAGACATTCTATGCACTTAATATCTGTCGCCAGTTCTTGAATGAAAATCCAAAAGGATTTATCTTCTACTTCGAGTCTGAATCCGCTATCTCGAAAGAGATGTTGACAGACCGAGGAATCGATACTAAGCGACTTGCTATCATGCCAGTTGCAACTATCCAAGAGTTCCGAACTCAAGCTGTTAAAATCCTAGACAAGTATCTTGAACAGAAGGGTGATAAATTGCCTATGATGTTCATTCTCGATTCACTAGGTAACCTCTCAACAGAAAAAGAAATGACTGATATTGCGGATGGCAAAGACACCCGTGATATGACTCGTTCACAGTTGATTCGTGGTGCCTTCCGTGTTCTTACACTGAAGCTTGGTAAGGCTAATGTGCCTTTGATTGTTACCAACCATGTTTATGATGTGATTGGTTCTTATGTTCCAACCAAGAAGATGGGTGGTGGTTCCGGTCTTGAATATGCCGCATCCACAATCATCTATCTTTCGAAGAAGAAAGACAAGGCTCTTGATGATGATGACGGTCGCACAGGTGCTGTGATTACCGCACACACTAAGAAGGCCCGTCTAACCGTCGAAGATAAGAAGGTTGAAACTTGGTTGAACTATGCTAGTGGTCTTGACCAGTATTATGGTTTGCTCGGTCTCGCAGAGCAGTTCGGTATTGCTAAGAAGGTTTCTACTCGTTATGAGTTTCCTGACGGTAGCAAGGGCTTTGAGAAAGATATCAAGAAGAACCCTGAGAAGTATTTCACTGAAGAAGTTCTTGCGGCCATCGATGCTGGTTGTAAGATCGAGTTTCTCTACGGTGGTGCACCTGAGACGGAAGATGATGATGAGGTTGAATCGGAGATCGCAGCATGATTGAGATCGGCAAAGACTATAAATTCAGAGATGATATGATCAAGTCTGATTCTAATGATACGGTGCCCATTGAAATCTTGACACCGCCCTATAATGGTGTTATACTAAGATTTACTAAGGTATCAGTAAAGGAACTGGAAAACGGTACAGCAGTTCTCCAGTTCGAATATGATTTATTTGATGCGGGTGAACATACTGAAACCAAACTTCGAAGTGAAGAACGTTTTCATCGACACCTTAGCGTATTATTGAATCACTTGATTTTAGAATCCGTAGAAGGAAATGATGATGCAGATCGAGAAGACTATTCTGAAGAATATTATGAAGAACGAACCGTTCATGCGGAAAGTTCTGCCGTTTCTAAAGGATGAGTATTTCACGGTCGAAGAGGATAGAACCCTCTTCAAGGAGATGCGTAGCTTCATTCTGAAGTATAACAGCCTTCCAACCGTTGATGCTTTGTCGATTGAGATTGATAGCCTTCGCACACTGAAGGAAGATCAAGTTAAATCAATTCAACAAGTCATCAAAGAGTTGGATGCTGATAAGGTCGATACTAACATTGATTGGCTCTCGGAATCAACCGAGAAGTTCTGTCAAGAGAAGGCGATCTATAACGCAATCCTGACCTCTATTGATATCATGAACAATAAGAATAGCCCCCTTTCGAAGGGGGCTATTCCACAACTCCTATCAGATGCGCTCGGCGTATCTTTTGATCCTAATGTAGGTCATGATTATCTCGAATCTTTCGATGATCGGTTTGAATACTATCATCGAACTCAAGAGAAGATTCCTTTCGACCTAGACTTCTTCAATAAAATCACCAAGAATGGTCTACCAAAGAAAACACTGAACATAGCCTTGGCTGGTACAGGTGTTGGTAAGTCACTATTCATGTGTCATGTGGCCGCCTCATGCCTCACTCAAGGTCGTAACGTCCTCTATATCACACTCGAACTTGCTGAAGAAGAGGTGGCTAAGCGTATCGATGCTAACTTGATGAACATCACATTTGAAGATTTGATGGCTCTTCCAAAGGACATGTATAAGAAGAAAGCGGAAAATCTTATCTCTAAGACAAATGGTAAACTGATTGTCAAAGAATATCCTACGGCTGGTGCATCAACAATTCATTTCAAGGCTTTGTTGAATGAACTGAACCTGAAGAAGTCATTCAAGCCAGATATCATCTTTATCGATTATCTGAACATCTGCATGTCAGCAAGAGTGAAGCCAGGTGGCTCCGTCAATTCATACACTTATATCAAATCTATCGCGGAAGAACTTCGTGGTTTGGCTGTAGAGTATGAAGTGCCAGTCGTTTCGGCTACACAGACAACCAGAAGCGGCTATTCTAACTCTGATGTTGATCTAACCGATACTTCAGAGTCGTTTGGTTTGCCTGCAACAGCCGACTTTATGTTTGCCTTGATCTCTACTGAGGCTTTGCAAGATTTGAACCAGATCATGGTCAAGCAGTTGAAGAACCGATATAATGACCCTACAACCAATAGAAAGTTTGTGGTGGGTATTGACAGGGCGAAGATGAAGTTGTATGATGTAGAACAGTCAGCACAGGACGATCTTTCGGATTCTGGGCAGACACAACACATCACATCGAATAACCGTTTTGATGGTAAAGACAAATTTAAAAAGTTGAAGGTGTAAAATGAGCATGTATGATATTGTGGTTATGCAAGACGATGGTGATTTCCTGTGGGGTGTGGTCGAGAACACGACCAGTCAGGTCATCGATACATTCTTCTTCCAAGATGATGCTGAAGCCTTCAAGAGTTGCCTAGACAAAGGTGCAGGTTTCAACGGGTTCACACCAGCCTTCATACTGGTAAAAGCCAATGTTTTCAGTAACGTAAATGATTCATTCACTCAGCACTTCTATGCATAGGATGCATAACTGATATGTTAAAATAATGGTTGCATCTCCCTCCATACCTGCTATTATGTATACATGATGATTGAGGAGAGATTGATGCGTTCGAGTAAAATTAAATGGGCTGAACCTTGGTTCGTTATCACCCTTTCAGAGGTTGGTAAAGAACCAGAAGTTGTCTTTACTGGCAACCTAGAGTATGCACTCGAACTCGCTAAAGAATGGGAGACCAAATAATGACCGATGAACTGATTGCACTGAAACCCTACCACTTGCTCGAAACCCTGTCACGGGCCGTATACCGTAAAGATCAAAACTATAGTTATGCGGCTGGTGTCATGGAGTCGGTGCTGACCAATATGCTCGAAGATTTACAGCGCACCAATCCTGAGTATGCTGAGATGTATAAGAAGCGGTTGATCAATGCCGTAACCAAGTATTATGAGGTGTAACATGGTTAAAATCGTATACAATTCTTGCTACGGCGGTTTCAGTTTGTCTGATGCGGCTGTTGCTCGATATAGAGAACTGAGAAAACTGAATAGTCTAGATGATATTGATATCGGATCTAGAGGTCGAGATATTCCGCGCAATGATGTTTGTCTCGCTAAAGTTGTCGAAGAACTCGGTCGAGAAGCTGATGGTGATTGTGCTAAGTTAGAAATCTATGAGATTGCTGCTGGCACTAAGTATTATCTTGATGAATATGATGGCATGGAACATATCATCGAGTTTGACGATTTCTTGTGGGAGACTGCATAATGTCCGCTGAAACTCTTGATACGATTGCCGCTTTGCGTGAGGTTGGCGGCTTCTTGATTGTGTTTGTAATGCCTTACGCGGTTTCGTTTTGGGTATTTAATAAGATGTTCAGCACTGAACGTTCAAGCTGGTAACATATATACTAAACGGTCTCTTAGTTCAGCTGGATAGAACAACGGATTTCTACTCCGTATGTCGGGGGTTCGAATCCCTCAGAGATCGCCAAATTCGCCCGTGTAGGCCAACAGGTTAGAGTCATGCGACTTAAAATCGCAACAGTGTCGGTTCGACCCCGACCACGGGCACCAATAACGGGGGAGTAGCTTAAAGGTGAAGCTGACCGCTCATAACGGTCCTAGTGTAGGTTCGAGTCCTACCTTCCCCACCACTTTGGAGATAGACGATGAAGAAGAAAGCGCATATACAGAACGACGATAATGTCCTCATTATCAAACAAGATACAGAATATGAAGAGGTTAAGGTTGAATTTATAGGTGGAGTGTGGCTTAGCCAGATGAATGGATTCAGCACCGATCCTCTTAGTGAGATTAGCCTATCTCCGAACCAAGCTAGAGAACTTTTTCGCATTTTAGGTCAAAAATATTTAGTTAGAGGTTGACATTCTAATATAAATAGACTATAATGACCATACTAAGAAATTCGCTCTTTGACAATTTAGGAAGATCAACGAAAGTTGTTTCTTCACAGACACTACACAGGGTAGCGTGTATGGACGCATACACTAGTCGAGCTGGAAGGGCCATCTCCCAGTTCTAAGATAACCTGACCAATGGCTAAGGACGGCCGCAACCGACTCCGAAATTTGGTTCTATTTGTAGTGTCTTTGTAGAGACAATTATTCCGAGTCGGTCACAAGGTGGGACAGCAGACTGTTAATCTGTTCATCAGGTTGGTTCGATTCCAACACTCGGAGCCAAATTTGAGATTGCGTCTAGTATAATGGTAGCACAAGTGGTTTTCATCACAAAAGAGCGGTTCGATTCCGCAGCGCAAAAGATATTGGACAGGTGGGTGAGTGGTTAAAACCAGGAGACTGTAAATCTCCCGCCTTAGGCTTCGTTGGTTCGAATCCAACCCTGTCCACCAAGTTTAGGACCATTAGCTCAGTTGGTAGAGCAGGAGACTCTTAATCTCTTTGTCGCAAGTTCGACTCTTGCATGGTTCACCAAAGTTTGCCTCCGTAGCTCAACTGGATAGAGTTGCGGTCTTCGAAACCGAAGGTTGGGAGTTCGAATCTCTCCGGGGGCACCAAATATGCTGACTAAGTGTGAAAGGTTGCACATGAGCTTGTGGCGCTCAAAGAACTGGATCGATACCAGTAGTCAGTACCATAAATAATGAATATATAATATCGGTGTGGTGTAATGGTAGCACAACGGTCTCCAAAACTGTTAGACAGGGTTCAAATCCTTGCTCCGGTGCCAATATCAGACTGTAGGAACTGGCTTCTTAACAGGCCTTCTTACAGTCTTTTTTCGTCTGATAACCTTCTTGACTGGCTTCTTCTCTAGTTCTTCTTTATGCTTGAGAGCCATCACAAGAATCAATAGACATACATTGATCACGGTTACGAGAGACCATTCGATAGTATTAGATAATGCAATCTTATCTTCGGTTCTCTTCTTGACATTATCATGAAACTTGGCGATGGTCACCATGATCTCATTCTTATCTCTCTGATACTCATTACCAAACATGAGATTTTGCGCTCTAGCCTCATCAGTCTCAACACTGTAAGATTTACCTGATCTGATCTCAGCAATCAATTTGAACGCTTCAATCTCCTTCACAGCTAGATTGTTTGATTGTTTGATTGCACTTTCATATAGATCCAGTTCTTCTTTTGTAAATTCAATCTCTTTCGCTTTATCGATAAGTGACTTCTGAACACCTTTCTTATCTGGCATCTCACCAGCACGAATCTTCAGAACCGTTTCGAATTGTTCACGCCATACAGGATTCTTTGTAGTTACATAGTATCTGGCATACATAGTCAGATCATCACTACTCTTTCCAACTAGAAAAGCGAAAGCCATTGCTCTTTGCTGTAGATTCGATTGTTCGGCAGTGTATTTGTTAGTGGTCAGAAAGACTAGGCTACTGATAAATATGATACCACTAAGTATGAAGGGTAGTTTAGAGTATTCGATAAACTTGTCTAACATTTTCATTTTAGGAATCCATACAATATCTCAAACGACTTCTTAATTTCTGTTTGATAGTTGGTTAACAAAATCATAGCGACACCACTTAACCCCATCAAGTTCTTTGATGCTGTTGGTGGTGCCGGTGTTGCTGATATAGGAGCCGCAACTTTTCTACGACGAATAGGTTTCTTTGGCATTTCTCTTTACCATTAAGTTTTGGTGCCTTTTATACCAGATGCTAATATGCAGGCGGTGATATTGTTGTGTTCAATCAATGTCCATGACCCTATATTATCATTTTCCCACCATTCTATAAATGCGCCATTGTTCATGTTTACTGCACTCATGATTACAGATTCATTATGCTCTTCTTTTAAGTATGATACTGCTTTTTCTCTTGAGGTACAGGAAACGGTTTTCTGCATTAGTTGTTGAGAATGTGCTATGCTTACAGTAAAAAATGACATTAAAAATAACGTCACTATTAATACTTGCATCCTATGCTTACTCCTTTTTAAGGTTTATATTTTCAATGCTTGACATATCGCAGCCACACACAACAAGGCTAACAATGTTCCTAGGAACACAGCCGCTTCTATTGGCAATCTATAACCAAAAGCCCAGATATCATTTTGACTTCCAAAATTTGACATAATCATACACTAAAACTCTTACCACAACCGCATGATGTTTTCTCATTTGGGTTTCTAAATACTAGTTGAGATGAACCAAGTTTCTTTTCATAATCTAGTTCTGTTCCTATTACAAACAATATACTAGTCTTATCTACTATCAATCTCCTGTCAGATCCTAGATCGACAATGAAATCGAGAAGGTCAGGATCATCACTATTGAAATTATAATCATAACTGAATCCAGCACAACCTCCTCCTTTAACTTCGATTCTGATATCTTTATCAAACGATGTTAGATAATTGCGGGCCGAATCTGTAACTGTTATCATCATACTACCTATGAATTATACCATATGAAAATGCGCCAAATATTGAGATTCCGAGAATAGCTACTACTCCCAATATAATAAGTAAGAGATGACCAACACCTATCATCTCATCATCTTGCGATTTCTTTACTGTTGAAGAAACTCGCTGTTCTTGTTGTATCTTCTTGTATGCTTCACGTTCACCGTGAGACATATTCATATAAGCGGCATCTTGTTGCTCTTTAAGTTTAGCTTCGTTCTTAGCACGAATGACAGCATTCTTAGCCGCAACAGATGCATTCTGTTGCTTTGCTTTAGAATTGGCGGCCGTCTTCATATTCTTGCCGTCTCTTAGAACATCGGCAACACCAAATATGGATTCGGCTAGAACTTCACCCCATGCTTTTCCAAGCTGGGCTGCTTTCTTTGGATCTGTCGGTAACATTGAAACCTCTCTGTTATCGTGAGTATAATGAAATCAAAAACAATAACAAAAAAGATACACATCTATTAACTATTTATAAGCCTGCTAACAGGTACCAAGTTTCTGTGTGTGGTGTAGTCTGGTTAACATACCTGATTTGGAGTCAGGGGACCGCTGGTTCGAATCCAGCCACGCAGACATTCGACCTCCGTCATAGAGGTCGTTCAAGACGCGGAAGACCCAAGTCGCGTAAAAAACGGGTGGGGGTTGATAGCTTTCGACCAAGCACACAACCACGTTGCATAGCAGGAGAGGCGGGGCTATGTTACATATTTAGGAGTCATAGCAAAACGGCTAATGCGCGGGACTGCAAATCCTTGAGGTTCCAGTTCGAATCTGGATGACTCCTCCAATCACCTAAATAAAAGATGCTAATCAAAAAGGAGAAGCATCATGTTAGGTTACGACTACACTGATAATATGATCAGAGAACATCTGATCAAGAATGCTAAAGGTGTGGGTAAACTATGGGCATCTTTAATCCTGCAATATCCTACCATATACTCAGACTTCTGGCGGGGATACTATGAAGAAGTCAAGAGCAGGCTTTCGCCCAAAGCCGCAAAATAAGGAAAACTAAATGTTTAGAAAACAAGTAGCTGCCATCATGGCGGCGATGGTTCTTTCTGGCTGTAATACAGTTAGGCCTGAGAGTCAACAAATGGTTGCAAGTTGGTATATGCACGGAACACATACAGCAAATGGTGAAAGATTCAATCCAGATGGAATGACAGTCGCACACAAAACACTACCTTTTAATACTAAATTGCGCTTGACACATAATGACAAATCTGTTATAGTAAGAGTTAATGATAGGGGACCGTTTATTAAAGGAAGAGACATTGATCTATCTCGTGGTGTAGCTAAGGTTCTCGGTTGTCCAGGAATTTGTAGATTAGATGCGGAGATTATACAATGAGTGATCTATTCGATACTCTAGATTCAATTCAAGAGGCTTTTGATGAGGCAGATGAAGAACTAGAGAAAATGGTGAATGATTGTGATCCTACACTGAAGCTAGCCGTTACCGCATGGGTGATGAAGCACATCGTCGAACATGCACAAGAAGGTGGTAGCTTTCGCTATCTTATCTATGATCGGTTATGGTTTGGTCCTGAAGCCTACGTTCCACTGTATACTGCAGGTGGTATGGAAATCTCTAATGAGTTTGACCTCAACATCATGAACGATATCCGTGAGGTGGTCAAAGAGAACCAATATGATAAACTGAAAGAACTGGCCAGTCTTTGTGACGAACCAGATTGCTATGATGAGATATCTTGTGGATGGCCTTCTGATAAAGGCTATCGACGTACCTGTGGTAATCACTATATATCTAAAGACTACAACATATAGGAGTATATTATGACAAGACAACCAAGTGCTAAAATTTCTGATAAGTTAACCAAGGTCAATGACAGTTTCACAGTCAACATGTATGAAAATGGATTCATGGTTGATATTGGCGGTCGTGATGATGAAGATAGTTGGTGTTCCACAAAGATCATCGCAACATCACTCGACGACCTGATTGAATTGATTCGTGAGGCAACCGAGATTGATCGCGCCGATTAAGCTATGCATTCTCTGTATAGCAGGGTTGCAAAAAAAGACTTGACTTTACTGATGGTCATGCTATAATGGTATCAAATCGGTAAGAGAGGTTTCTATGAAAGTTTATGTGTCTGGCAAGAACGACAATCTAGACAAGAAAGAGATTAGAGCCGCAATCAAATTCTACGGAAAGACGCTTTTAACCGAGCGCCTTTTCGATAAAATCAAGGTCTATGTTAAGTGTAATGATGATGAAGATGGTGGCAGTGCAGGTCCGATTGATGATATCAAACGGCCTCGTGTGTTTGAAATCTACGTTAATCCTCTGATGGGTAAACGTAGACAGCTTATCACGCTAGCCCATGAAATGGTTCACATCAAGCAGTTCGCTAAGGACGAATTGAAGTATAATGTTCGTCGCAATACCGACAAGTGGTTGGGTGAACATATAGATAGTAGTGTAGATTATTTTGATAAGCCTTGGGAGATCGAGGCGTTTGGTCGTGAGTTAGGTTTGTATATTCGTTATATGAACCAGAGAAAGAAGTAGAGCATCGAAGTTTTATAAATAGGTCTACTAGGTATAGGAGACCAAGATGCCAATAATAATCGAATATAACTGTTTGAATTGTGGTGTTTATGCTAAGAAAGCTAATGTTTCTGGCAAATACTGTTCGAACAAATGTCAACACGAACGTTCGATGGTTTTGAAGGTCGAATCTAATACAGCTTCGAGCAAAACTATGAAAAGATATCTATTACACACCGGAAAATATGTTTGTTCTGAATGTGAAATAGATAGTTATAACAACAAACCTATTATGTTAGAACTTGAACATAAAAATGGAAATTCTAACGATAATAGTTTAGATAATGTGTGTCTATTATGTCCAAATTGTCATTCGCAGACCGCTACATATAAAGCGAAAAATAAAGGTAATGGTCGACATAGCAGAAGATTGAGATATCAAGAAGGTAAGAGTTATTAGAGATAAGCCCCTAAAGCATAAACGGAGATGCAGCCGCCTTGTAAGCGGCAGATGATCGTTCAAGCCGGTCTGGGGGCACCATTATATGTGAATCGTATGAAGCCAACTATAGCATTGTTCAGACACCATCCAGAATGTTCCAATCAATGCTGTGATGGCATGATCAAAGCCTTATCACCTAAGTACCAGTTCAAACTGTTTGATGTTGGTGAGATTAATAATGAGACGTTGAATGGAGTGGATATTGTTGCTTTTCCTGGTGGTATCGGAGACTCTAATAAGTATTATGATCTCTTTCGCAAAAGTGGCTCAAATATGGTCGCTGACTTTGTTGTGCGCGGCGGCCGTTATCTTGGTATCTGTATGGGTGCTTATTGGGCCGGTTCTCATTATTTTGATGTTATGGAAAATGTTGACGCGGTCCAATACATAAAGAGACCTAATGCAGATATTCGCCGTAGTTACTCAACAGTTGCTTCTGTTAATTGGCTTGGTGGCAATCATAGCATGTTTTTCTATGACGGATGTTCGTTGATTGGTGACGAAACGAAGTTTGATACGATAGCCAGATACACGAACGGTGATCCGATGGCTATCATACAGGGAAGAATCGGTCTAATTGGCTGTCACCCTGAATCAGAGAAATTCTGGTATGATAAGAAGTATCTTCAATCATACTGGCACAACGAAGATCACCATAAACTCCTGCTTGAGTTCGTTGATGATCTAATGTCACGATAAGGAAGTTTGGCCGAGCGGTTTAAGGCTCTAGTCTTGAAAACTAGCGTGGGTGTAAGCCCACCGTGAGTTCGAATCTCACAGCTTCCGCCAATATTATGGAGTGTATGATGGATATCTATGAAAACTATGTGACGTTCTTGAGGTTCGAAGTTGGCATCTTGAAGGGTAGATTGAAACCTGAAGATACAGGTCATATACATACTACCATTCGAGTCCTTGAAGAACGCATTCAAGAAATCGAGAATAACAAACAGAATTTGAAGGTTTATAACGATTATCAAGTTCATAGTCTATCGTGAGGTGATTGATGTTACCTGTTGCTGTTAATCTAAATAACATTCGACAGTATTATACGCAATACCATGATTATGGGTATAATGAAGAACCAGTAGAGACAACCGAGTTTGTAGCATATGAGTTCATCAATCCAATCGATATCAAGACCAAGATTGTAGAGTATCTTGGTAAAGTTTTGGCTAGATGCTGGATTCAACCAGCCTTGCTGAAAGATTTAGAGAATGATGCTCATACCTGCTTGTTAGAGATGGGTCTGATCTTACCACCTGAGTTGAACATTCATGTGGTCAAAACGAATAAGAATAGACCACGGTTAGTGGTTTATGAAACTGTTAATGGCAAACCTAAGAAAGTCTGTTATCTTCAGCTTTCTATGATAGCCAGTAAATAATTGCGGCTGTAGCTCAGTGGTAGAGCGTCACGTTGCCAACGTGAATGTCGTCGGTTCGAAACCGACCTGCCGCTCCAATTATGCGGGTTTAATGTAACGGTAGCAGATCGGATTCCAATCCGAACGAGTGGTTCAACTCCACACCCCGCTCCAACTAAATACCTCGCACAATCTCGTGCGGAGTGTTTATAAAATGGCTAAGAAAAAAGAATTACACTTAACAGAGGTTCGTGATGCACATGCGAAGATTGAACTAAAAAGAAGTTCGAAGTGGCCTACTGTTGAAAAGAAACATATAAAGAAAAATCCAACCTGTGCTGCCTGTGGCGGCACTTTGCATTTGAACGTTCACCACAAGAAACCTTTTCATCTGTTTCCTGAACTAGAGTTAGAATCGACAAATCTGATCACACTCTGTATGGATGGCGACAAAGATTGCCATATTAAACTAGGTCATGGTGGCAGCTTCAAAGCATATAATCCAAATGTTGAAGAAGATGTTAAGGTTGTAGCACAGAACTTTAACATGGAACTATTAACTGAAGTCGCCGTTAAGGCAAAGAAAGCCAAACTATTAGCTTAAAGGAGTTTACATGAGATGGCAAAATACTGGGGTTATCACCTGATTTTAGATTGCGCTGGCTGTGACCATGACGCGATTACCTCTTACGATACAATATATACTTTCGTCAAGCAGTTGGTGAGAGATATCGATATGGTAGCCTATGGTGAGCCACAAATAGTGGACTTTGGTTCAGGTGATAAGGCCGGTTATACATTGGTACAGTTGATCGAAACATCGAACATTTGTGCCCATTTTGTTAATGAAAACGACACAATGTATCTTGATGTTTTCTCTTGTAAAAGCTATAATGATGAAACTGTAATTGAGTTAGTGGAAAAGTTCTTCGGCGCCAAGTCTGTGAGAGCATCATACCTGACTCGACAAGCATAAAGTATAACGTGATGGAAATGAGAGAAAGATTCATAGCGGCAATGGCACTCTTCTGGATGCCTTTAATCGTTATGACAGCTATCATAATCTATCACGTTATTACTGGTCAATAGCCCCACTGGCCCAACTGGTTAGAGGTGCTTGCCTTAGAAGCAAGAGGTTCTCCGTTCGAATCGGAGGTGGGGCACCAAAATTCTGGAAGGTATATCATGTTAGAATGTTTAATCCTTGGTGATAGCATCGCAGTTGGAACACATATGTTCTATAAAGAGTGTGTTGAATTAGCCAAAGGTGGTATCAATAGCTGGCAATTCAATAAGATGTTCGGTGATAGACCTTCACTAGATATGACTGATTATAAAATAGTCATAATCAGTCTTGGTAGCAATGATCATAAGGGTGTGAAAACTAGGGATGAACTTGTGAAGATACGAGACAAGATCCGCGCCAAACAGGTCTACTGGATTCTACCATATAACAATACTGAAATACAGAAAACTATAATCGATCTTGCCTCTAAATATGGCGATACCATTATCCCAATTAGAGGTATCAGTAAGGACAATATTCATCCTACTGGAAACGGTTATAAGATGATTGTTGATGAGGTAAAACAACACAGGTAATACCATGAAAAAGTTTGATATTGAGGTTGTTAAAGAGTTCATCTTAAACACTTCGCCTGAGACCAAGATATATATTGGTGCAGACTCCGAACGTTACCGTGATAAGAAAGCTTTATGGCACGCTGAGTATACGGTAGCCATTGTTATTCATATCGACGGTAACAAAGGTTGTAAAGTCTTTGGTAATGTTTCGAGAGAGCGTGATTATGATAATCGTCATGACAGACCAGCACTCAGACTAATGAACGAGGTGTATCGTGCTTCAGAAATGTATTTACAACTTGCAGATGTTATTGGTGATCGACACTGTGAAGTCCATCTTGATATCAGTCCTGACATTCTACACGGTTCTTCTTGTGTTGTCACTCAAGCCATTGGGTATATTAGGGGAACTTGTAATATTATTCCTATGGTTAAACCAGATGCATTTGCAGCCTCTTACGCTGCTGACAGACTAAAAGAAATTCTAGCCGCTTAATGGTGAGTTGGCTGAGTGGCCTAAAGCACTCGTTTGCTAAATGAGCGAACCCTAACCGGTTCCGTGGGTTCGAATCCCACACTCACCGCCAAGGATATATGATGCCTATACTTGATACACTCTTTACTCGTCGCTATAAGGTTTCAAAAGACCGTCTGGCTATTTGTGCAGATTGTGAGCATTTTGAACCTAAACGACAGAATCGGTGTCTCAAGTGTAGGTGTTTTATGGATTTCAAGACATTATTACCAGACTCGGAATGCCCTATAGGAAAGTGGAGTAAGATAAATATTAATGACGTTATACTCAAGGAGACTGAATAATGGCCGCATCGACCGAACTAATCGACAATATGAAAACCCTTCTAGCTGATACATTCACTATGTATATCAAGGCTCACGGTTATCACTGGAACGTTATCGGTTCTGATTTCCCACAACTTCACAAGTTCTTCCAGAAACTATATGAAGAATTGCACGGCGCAACTGATAATATTGCAGAACAGATTCGACAGATTGATGCTTTCGCTCCAGGTACCCTTCAGCGTATGAAAGAACTATCCGGTGTAGCAGAAGATGATAAGATTCCTGTGGCTGCTAACATGATCACAAACCTTATCACAGCCAATGAGGTTATTCTGACCGTATTGATGGTTGCTTATAAACAGGCTGATACCGATGAGGAGTTTGGTCTGGCCAACTTCCTTCAAGACCGCATGATGGCTCATAAGAAGCACGGCTGGATGCTCAAGGCTACCTCTGGTAAAAAGGCGGTTAATACGACCACTTGACATTCCGTAAAAAGCCCTGTATAATATAGGCATGATGAAAAAGCTTCAAACTCTCGAATCAACTAAGAAAGCCCCTGAAGGGGCTTTTTTTATATGCTAAATACAAGGAGGTATTTTTATAGAGGTAACTCATGGCTGTTGCGAAAAAAACTGGAACAGAAACAAAACTCACCAAAAGTGATTTCTTACTGGAGATCAAAAAACTAGGATATCATGATATAAAAGAACTATCCTCTACACGGTTTGCCATTCTTGTAAGCACCAGTAGCATGAGAGAATCTTCATTAAAAAGCATACTTTTAAGATTGCAAAAGAAGTATTCGGTCACATATGATAAATCTACAAATCTATCTAGTATAGGTCATCTGGTGATCGAAAATGAATATCTACTCACCGCTAAACCTAAGAGTAGGCAGGGTAACGCTTCGGCTGGTGTTGAGAACGAAATCATTCTGGTTGATGAAATAAATAGTGCTGTAAAAGATAGTGGTGAAAATATAACTGTTATATTTAAACATGGCGGCATCAACTTCACAATGAGAGATGTATCTCAGGCTACCAGAGCCGGTGCAGATACTAAGAATCGTAAAAAATCTGATGTTAACATCACTTCAGGTAGAAACAATATACCAATATCGGTGAAGAAAGATAATGCAGAAAATTGGGAATCTGCTGATAGCTATTGGGGTCAGACAGCAAAAAAGTTTATAGACTATGCGGTTGAAAAAGAAAAAGTTACACTTAAAAAGACTGGACTAGTTTATAAATTAGAACCATCACTTGCCATAAAAGCCGATCTAGATGAAAAAGAGAGTGTTGTTTTCGGATCGGACATTCTTGCAGGTAAGGGTGCCGTTATTAAGAAAACCTTTTCAAAAGATGACTTCACCTTTGATACCAAGAAGAACACTCTGACGGTATCTGTAACAGAAATAATGACAAAGGTGAGTGATATAACAGGTTCGAGTGATGTATGGTTCTTGATTAGAAATGACAGCACTAGATTAGGTTCTCAGACAGGATATCCAGGTCTTAGAGTTTTGGCCGTCTATCAGAGTAGAGTAAACATGAACGTAGTCAGATTAGACAGAAATGTTATCGAATGATTAAATTTTCAGAATACCTAACGGAAGATAAAGAAGGTAAGAACCTGCATCTGGAACACCTCGAAGATGAGGTGTTGAATGGTGGTGTTGGTGGCACTCGTGGTGCTATTAACTTTCTACAGTCTCTTAGAGATATGTTGGCCGGCCATTCATCTGAACATAAGGTCAATCTGACAACTAAATGGGATGGTGCACCTGCTATCTTTGCAGGTATCAATCCTGCTAATGGTAAGTTCTTTGTTGGAACCAAAGGTGTCTTTGCTCAGAATGCAAAGCTAAACTACACTGATGCGGACATTGACAAGAACCATCCAGCCGAAGGTCTCAATAAGAAATTGAAGGTTGCTCTCAGATATCTTGCTGAACTCGGTATCACTGGAGTTATTCAGGGTGATATGATGTTCTCTAAGGGTGATCTGAAGCGTGAGACGATTGATGGTGTCAGCTACATCATATTTCAACCAAACACTATCGTATATGCGGTTCCAACCGATTCCAAGTTAGCAGAACAGATGATGAATGCACAGATGGGTATTGTCTGGCATACATCCTATGTGGGTCCAGCACTCGAAGATATGAAAGCATCGTTTGGTGTTGATATTGCTCGTTTGAGGCAGACTCGTAACGTATGGTTCCGTGATGCATCTTTTGTTGATGCCACAGGTACCGCGACCTTCACTCAAGCTGAAATGACGGCGATCAATAGCATTCTATCTCAGGCTGGCAGTCTCTTCAGAACAATCTCACCTCGCACTCTCAACGAAATCTCCACTAATGAAACATATAAGATACAGATCAAAGCATGGAACAACTCAAAGGTTCGTAACAACGAAAAGATTACGAATACAGTGACTCATGTCAAAGATTTGATTCTTTCTATCGAAGAAAAACTAAACAAAAACCTAGGCGATGCGAAGAAAGAAGATACACGACTAAAGAGAGCGCAAGAGAAAACTATCGTAATGAACTTCTACAAGTCAAATAAAGATGAGTTGAAGAAGATTTTTGACTTGCAAAACCTTCTTGTTGATGCTAAACATATGATTGTTCGTAAGCTAGAGCAAGTTCAAGGTGTAACAAACACATTCATGAAAACTGATAGTGGTTATAAAGTTACAGCACCAGAAGGTTTTGTTGCTGTAGATATTCTTAAAGGTAATGCTGTTAAACTGGTCGATAGACTAGAGTTCTCACAAAACAACTTCAATGCAGCTAAAGCGTGGGTGAAATGAAATCATTATTTGAATATCTAGATGAGTCTGTAAAGAAAGAAACCAAAGGCATCTTGAATGTCTTTGATATTGATGATACACTATTCAAGACCTCATCTAAGATTCTCATTGTGAAAGATGGTAAGACCACCAAAGAGTTAAGTTCTGGTGAGTTTAACACATATAAACTCAAATCAGGTGAGAAGTATGACTTTGAGCAATTCAGGTCAGGTAAGCACTTCTATGCCACATCTAAACCAATCGATAATGTAATCAAGAGAGCGCAAAGGGCCGTTGGTTCTGAGACCGAAAACTGTAAGACGATCATCATCACAGCCCGTTCCGATCTAAATGATAAGGATGTGTTCTTGGATAAGTTCCGTCAACACGGTTTCCCTATCGATCAGGTCTATGTCGAACGTGCTGGTAACTTACAGAAGCTACAACCATCTGCTAAAGTCCACATCACCAAAGGTGCGGTGCTGATGAGATACATAAAATCAGGTAAGTTCAACAAGATTCGTATGTGGGATGATGGTGTTGATAATCTCAAAATCTTGCTGAAACTAGGCGAAAAGTATCCTGAAATCAAGATGGAAGCATACTTTGTCGATGAGCAAGGCGATACATCCAGATACACTGGATAATGTCAGAATTGTGTCTATAAACGCTGTCGGATTGGGGTATTATAAATAACACTATAAGAAACATTCCTGTAGAGGGAAAGATATGAAAATCATTGCTGTATATCCAGGCCGTTTCCAACCTTTTCACAAAGGTCACGCACAGGTCTACAAGTGGCTCAAAGAGAAGTTCGGTAACGCACATATTGCAACTTCAGATAAAGTCGAAGCCCCCAAATCACCATTCAATTTTGACGAAAAAAAGAAGATGATGGAACTGGCTGGTGTATCACCGTCAGATATCTATCAGGTCAGAAATCCCTACATCGCGCCAGAAGTTTTGAGACACTATGACGGAACCAAGACGGTTCTCGTTTTCGCCGTGTCTGAAAAAGATATGGCAGAAGATCCTCGCTTCTCATTCAAGCCTACAAAATCTGGAAAACCTGGTTATCTACAACCTTACCCTAAAGATGGTAAAGGTCTAGAACCATTTGGCGATCCAGATAAGCCAAGAGGCTATGTTGTAACAACCCCCACATTCACATTCAATGTCCTTGGTGAACCGTCTAAGTCGGCTACAGAAGTTCGTAAGCAATTTGCTAATGCCGATCACGAAACACAGAAGAAACTCATTAAAGACCTATTCGGTAAGTATGACGCTAAGGTTCATAAACTGATGGACGAAAAGATCAAAGGTGCATTAAACGCCGCACCTAAACCGAAATCAATCAAGCAGATTAGAGAAGAACCAAACGACAATGATAGTGGTAGACCTATCGTTGATCCAAATGAACCAAATACACCGATGGGTAAGTTCGTAAGAAAATACACACCAGTTGGTGATGTTGAAGATGTTGTTAAAGGTGTTCAGCAGGGTGATGTTAAGAAAGCTCTAGGTGGTGCAGTCAGTCTCGGTGCTCAAGCACTAACAGGCACAGTTGGTACGGCCGCCAAGATTGCTGTTGGTGCCGCTAGAGGTGCTGGTATTATGAATGAAGATTCTGATCAACTCGACCACGAAAAGTTTGGTCCAATGCTGGACACATTCGTCCAGTTCGCATCTAAGAAAATTGGTATTCAATCTCTACCGCAGATAAGCCTACAAAAAGGTGAGATGCAGACTTCTTTCGGTGGTTATAGCCCACAGAACAAGTCAATCGTGGTTGTCACAAAGAACCGCCATCCAATGGATGTTTATAGAACGGTTGCACATGAACTTGTTCACCACAAGCAAAATGAAGATGGTAACCTAGGTAAAGATATTGCGGCAGAAGGTTCTACTGGTTCACCAATCGAGAATGAAGCTAATGCTGAAGCTGGTAAGATCATGCGTTGGTTTGCTAAGAAGAATCCTGATGCATTTAAGTCTGGTCAAATTGTTGAATCAGTAATTGAAGAAGGTTTAAATGATCCTTCTAGACAGAAAGCTGTATTCTTAGCTGGTGGTCCAGGTTCTGGTAAAGATTTCATCATGCAACGCACATTGCATGGTCATGGTATGAGAGAAGTTAACTCAGACACAGCCCTCGAATACTTGATGGATAAAGAAGGTCTCAGCAAGAGAATGCCACCCGAAGAAAAAACAGCTAGAGATGTTGTTCGTGGTCGCGCTAAGAAGGTTACCAAAGAGAAAGAGCGTAATGCTATTGCAGGTCGCCAAGGTCTAATCATTAACGGCACAGCGGATGATCCTGAAAAGATCATGAAAATTAAAGGTCATCTCGAAGATAATGGTTATGATACCATGATGGTGTATGTTGATACATCAAATCCTGTATCGAGAGAAAGAAATATTCAACGCGGTAAAGAAGGTGGCCGAGAAGTGCCTGAAGATATCCGTCAGCAGAAATGGCAGTCCTCACGAGATGCCAGAGAACCATTAAGAGCCGCTTTCGGTGATAATAAATTCATTCGTGTGAATAATAGTGAAGATTATCGCACAGTTCATCCTGATCGTAAGAAAGAAATTGATACCGAACACAGTAAAATCTTCAAGACAGTTCGTAAGTTTGCTACCGCTCCTGTTCAAGATACTGCATGGCAGGAGAAAGAAAAAGAGAAGCGCGGTATCACCAAGTTCACAACACCAAAAGCACAGAAGTTTGGTTCTAAACCTAAACAACCAGCACAGCAACCAGAATATGTTCCAAATCCAAGTGAATTGGAACAGGCTAAGCGTCTAGGTGTTCAGCACATCGGTAATGGTCAGTTTGGTGCTAAGGGTGCTGAACCTACACATGTTTCGAATGGTGGTCAGCTAACAACCTTAAATAAAGGGCTCTCAGAGGACCTTCGCAAATGGTTCAGTAAAACTGATCCTGAAGGTGGTTGGAAAAGAATCAATTCTAAAGGTGAAGCGATTGGTCCTTGCGCTAGAGAGCCGGGGGAACCAAAACCTAAATGCATGTCTAATGAAAAAAGGGCTATGTTAACCAAGAAAGAAAGAGCGTCAGCGGTTCGTGCAAAGCGTAAGCATGATCCTAATCCTGA